>Ga0065720_1002760_pt1 | contig 85014 bp, 87 predicted proteins | sample Thericmetagenome_FD_59107 | JGI IMG/M metagenome (GOLD analysis project Ga0065720, IMG submission 59107) | Thermophilic microbial communities from the Joint Bioenergy Institute, California, USA of rice/straw/compost enrichment - eDNA_2 v2... | ecosystem: Engineered > Solid waste > Grass >...
ATCCCAGCGTGTTCCTTCAACAGGTAGAGCAGATTGGCCCCGTCCAGGAGCTCGATCGGTTTGTTCTTCGCGAAGTCGAAGGACGCTCTCCCGTAGCCGCTCGTCGTGACCAGGATGCCCTTGGACGCGCCTTCGTTCTGCAGGGTGCCGTACAGGTCGCGCACCGCTGACACGCCGACCGTGTGCTTGTAGCGCTTCGCCTGGATGACGACCTTCCCGCCCATGATCGGCCGGGGGTCGAAGGCGACGCAGTCGACGCCCCCGTCCCGCGAGGGCCGGGTCTGCCGCGTGTCGAGCCCCATGCGCGAGAACAGGTTCTGGATGAGGCCCTCGAACTCCGTCGGCGTCATCTCCATGAGGTTGGGCCGCTCATCGAGCCCGGAGAGCACATCGGTCTCTTCGATGAACCGCGGATCGACCATGTCGAACTCCAGAACCGGGCGCACCGGCGCCAGTTCGGTCGGGTTCCGCGACACGCCCGCACCGAGGTTCTGCAGGCACACCACGGGATCGACCCGCGACAGATCGAGCTCCGCGAAGGCCGAGCGCGTCGTCCGCACCGAGACGAGGCACGGCCGGATCTGCTTGCCCGTGGCCGGATCGACCGTGGTCACCAGCCCGTTGAAGACGACCGTCTCCACGTGACCGAGCCGATCGGCCTCGAAGACCTCGTGGATCACTCGGAGGGTCGTCTGCGCGATGACGCTCGCGTACTGCTCCTTCACCTCCGCCGCGGGGCGAGCGGTCTCCGTGATCGTGTCGGACGATTTCACATAGCGATAAGCCTTGACCTTCGGGACGACATCGAGTGTCGGGAGGTCGTACTCCACCACCAGCTGGTGCGAATCCGGCACGTACGCGAGCCGCCAGTGCTGCGGAAACCCGTCGGGAAACGGGCTGGCGTTGAAGACGAGGTCCAGGTAGGTGACCACTGCCTGCGGCTCACCGGCTGCGAGATCCCGGTGAAGGGCCTGCACCTCCTGATCGCGCCGTCGGTTCTCCTCCTCGGCGGCCTTCAGCTGGGCCAACCGTTGACGTTCCCGCTCGGCGTGCTGCGCCGGCGCCTGCTCGTACCGCCACCGTGCGGCCCGCACCTGCTCCTCGTACTTGCTACCACCACCGAGCAAACGGGTGATGCCCCGCGGAGGCTCGGGCATGAAGGCGGCCTCGACCGGTGGCGGCTCCGGCTGAAGCAGCCGGCTCACGTCGACCGGCTGCTTCAGCTGATTCAGATCGAAGTAGTCGTCGACGTCCAACGTGGCGGCGAGAACGCCGTCCAGAGCAGCGCGTCTCGCTGCCAACTCGTCGTTCATGGCGGCGACCTGGGCGGCCCGCGACTCGGCGTAGAGACGCTTCCGCTCGCGCTCACTCGCCGCGATCGCCCGCTCGTACTCCGCACGAGCCCGCAGAGCAGCGCGCTGAGCCTCCGCCTGCGCGCGGAGACGGGCCGCTTCCGCGCGCGCCGCCTCGCGCTGCATCCGGGCGATCGACGCCATGAGTCCCCGACGACGGGCCATTCCGAGTCCTCGCGCTCCGTACCGCTGTGATCACTCTCGAAGTACGTATCAGTACGTATGTCGACCACTCCGCGCCGTTACTCCGCGCACGTTCCGCCGCCCCACCACCGGGTGGTCCCGGCGCGAGGCCGGGCGGTAGCGGGAGGGACGTGGTAGGCGTAACCCGATGACGGATCAGCCGACGCCCCCGCGCCGTCGCAGAAGCCGTCGCAGAGGCCGTCGTATCGCGGCCGTCGCGGCCGCCGTCGTGGTCGTGCTGCTCGGCCTGCTGCTCGGCGGCTACGCCCACCGCAACGTCACCGGGCCGCGCCGCGAGCTGGACGCCGTCGCCGAGGCCGGGTTCCGCGAACAGCGCGCAGCGGTGGACGGCTGCGTGCTCACCTACGCCGAGGGCCCGGACAACGGGCCGCCGCTGGTCCTGATCCACGGCCAGGGCAGCCGGTGGCAAGACCACGCGCGGGTCCTGCCGGAGCTGGCGAAGGACCACCACGTGTTCGCCGTCGACGTCCCGGGGCACGGCGGTTCCGACCGGCTCCCGCCTGACCGCTACACGAACGTCGCCGTCGGCGACCTGCTCGCCGGGTTCGTGCGCCAGGTCGTGGGCGGGCCGACGATCGTGGCCGGGCACTCGTCGGGCGGGCTGCTCGCGCTGCACATCGCCGCGGCGCATCCCGACCTGGTCTCGGGGCTGTTCCTGGAAGACCCGCCGCTGTTCTCCTCGGAGATGCCCCGGCTGATCACCACCTACGGCGGAACGATGCTGCTGCACGCCGACCGCTTCCTCGCCGCCGGGCGGCCGGGCGACGACTTCCAGTTGTACATGCTGCAGCACGGCAACTACTTCGAGCTGTTCGGCCCGCTCGCCGGCCCGATCACCGACGACGCGGTCGACCGCGCCCGGGACCGCCCCGGCGAGCCGGTCCGGGCGTGGTACCTGCCGAGCGAGGTCACCGTCTTCTTCGACGGCCTCGTGCGCTACGACCCAGCATTCGGCGCCGCCTGGGTGCGCGACGGCGGGCGCTGGTACGCCGGCTTCGACACCGAGGCGGCCCTGACGGCCGTCCGAGTGCCGACCACTGTGCTGCACACGAACTACTTCGAGGCCACCGAAGGCACCGCCTACGACGGCGCGGGGCGGCTGCGGGCGGCCATGGACTCCGCCGACGTGAGCCGGGCCCTGGACCTGCTGCCGTCCGGAACCCGGCTGGTCCAGGTCGCATCCGGCCACCTCGCGCACTACGAGCGGCCGCAGGAGTACCTCGACGCCCTCCGCGGACTGTCCGGCCGGATCACCACCACCGGGTGATCACACTCGCACATCTGCACAAGTACACAAGTCTTGAAGTGATGTGCGCGACCTGCCTATCCTGCCCCGGCATCGTGCTGGGAGAGGGGGCGGACAGTGCACATCGCCGAGGGGTACCTGCCACCGCTGCACGCCGCAGCGTGGACCGTAGCCGCAGCCCCGTTCGTCGTGCACGGTGCGCGCGCGGTCGTGCGGCGGGTGCGGGAGGACCCGGACTCGAAGCTGCTGCTCGGCGCGGCCGGCGCGTTCAGCTTCGTGCTATCCGCCCTGAAGATCCCCTCGGTGACCGGCTCGTGCTCGCACCCGACGGGCACCGGGCTCGGGGCCGTGCTGTTCCGACCACCCGTGATGGCGCTGCTGGGCACGATCGTGCTGTTCTTCCAGGCCGTGCTGCTGGCGCACGGCGGGCTCACCACACTGGGCGCGAACGTGTTCTCGATGGCGATCGTCGGACCGTGGGTCGCCTACGGCGTCTACCGGCTGACCCGCAAGGCCGGCGGCGGCCTCGGCCTGGGCGTGTTCCTCGCCGCCGCGCTCGGTGATCTCGCCACCTACTGCGTGACCAGCGTGCAGCTCGGTCTCGCCTTCCCCGACCCGGTGTCGGGCACCGGCGGCGCCGTCGTCAAGTTCCTGTCGATCTTCGCCGTGACCCAGATCCCGCTCGCGATCAGCGAGGGCCTGCTCACGGTGCTGATCGTGCGCCTGCTGGTCCGCGTCAGCCCGGACGACCTGGCACGGTTGGGCATCCGCACCCGCACGAGTGAGGAGGTGGCCGCGTGAGCCGGTCGACGCTGGTGAACTGGCTGCTCGTCGCTGCCGTGTTGGTCCTCGTCGCCGTTCCCGTGCTGTTCGTCAACGGCGCGTTCGAAGGCGCCGACGGCCAGGCCGAGGAGGCGATCACGCAGACGCACCCGGACTACGAGCCGTGGTTCTCCCCGATCTACGAGCCGCCGTCAGGGGAGATCGAGTCGGGCCTGTTCGCGCTGCAGGCCGCCATCGGCGCCGGACTGCTCGGCTACTACTTCGGGGTCGCCCGCACCAAGCGGCGCCTCGCCGCGCGGGCGGATCAGCGCACCGACGGATCCGACGCGCCCTGATGCTCGCGCTGGACGCCGGCGCGTACGCGAGCCGCTGGCGGCACCGGCATCCCGGGGAGAAAGCGCTGCTCTCGCTCGGCCTGCTCGTCGTGACCGTCGCGCTGCCGCCGTGGCCGGGTGCGCTGTTCTGCGGTGTCGCCGCCCTCGCCCTGCTGCTGGGGCCCGCGCGGGTCGGCGCCCGGATCGTCTGGCGCGTGGTGCGGATCCCGCTCGGGTTCATCCTGGCCGGAGCGGTCCCGCTGCTGGTCGCAGTGGGCGGGGACCCCTGGCTCGCGCTCGATCCCGCCGGGCTGCGGCCCGCCGCCGAGCTCGTCGGCCGCGCGATCGCCGCGCTGCTGTGCCTGGTCCTGTTCGCGGCGACCACCCCACTGGCCGACGTGGTGCCGCGGCTGCACCGGCTCGGTGTCCCGCCCGCCGTCACCGAGATCGCGGGCATCGTCTACCGCCTGCTCTTCCAACTGCTGGAGTCGGTGCGCGTGGTGCGGGAGGCCCAGGCGATCCGGCTCGGTTTCCGCACGTGGCGCACCACCTACCGGTCACTGGCCGGACAGGGCGCGGCGATCTTCGTGCGGGCCTTCGACCGGGCCCGTCGGCTCGAGCAGGGCCTGGCCGCCCGCGGGTACGACGGCGAGCTGCGGGTGCAGGTCGCCGCCCAGCCCGTTTCCCGCGCCTTCGTGGCCGCGACGCTGGTCCTGCTCGCCGGGATCGTCGCCCTCACCCTCCTGGTGGTGCGCGCGTGATCGATCCACCGATCCTCGAGGGCCGCGGGCTGCGGCACGGCTACGACCGCAGCCGCCCACCCGTGCTCGACGGCGCCGACGTCGTCATCCACCCGGGCCGCCGCACCGCGGTGCTCGGCCCCAACGGCGGTGGCAAGACGACCCTGTTCCGGCTGCTCATCGGCCTGATCGAACCGTGGTCGGGCACCGTGCTCCTCGACGGCGAACCGGTCCGCCGCACCCGCTCGGAGCTGACCCGCCTGCGCCAGCACGTCCAGCTCGTCCTGCAGGACCCCGACGACCAGCTGTTCGCCGCCGACGTCGCCCAGGACATCTCGTTCGGTCCGCTGAACCTCGGCCTGCCCGCCGCCGAGGTGTCGGCCCGAGTTGCCGACGCGCTCGCCGCGCTGGAGATCACCGACCTCGCCGACCGCCCCACCCACCTGCTGTCGTTCGGCCAGCGCAAGCGGGTCGCGATCGCCGGCGCAGTGGCGATGCGCCCGCGCCTGCTCATCCTCGACGAGCCGACCGCGGGCCTCGATCCCGCAGGCGTCGAGGCGCTCATCGCCACCCTGGACACGCTCCACGCCTCCGGCACCTCCGTCGTCCTGTCCACCCACGACGTCGACCTCGCCTACCGCTGGGCCGACGAGGTCGCGGTGGTCGCCCAGGGCCGGGTCCGCCAGTCGTCGACCGCGCAGCTGCTCGCCGACGAGTCCCTCCTCGCCGCCGCCCGGCTCGGTCCGGCGTGGGGCCCTGCGGTGGAGCGCCTGCTGCAGGGGCTGGGCATCGACGCCCGCCCACGCACCGCCGCCGAGCTGAACGAGCTGCTGACCCGGGTCGAGGTGCGCTGGCAGCCGGGGTTACCAGCGGAAACCCCTTAAGTCGCACTTGAATCACGGCGAACTTCGACATCCCCCTCCCCAGCCCGGCCGGGGTCGGTGTGACGGCCGTGCGCGACGGGCGACCACTTCGTGGTCAACGGGCGCACGTACTGGCCGTCGTCGGCGGGCTGGGACGAGCGCGGGGTCAACGCCGACACGCTGATCGTGCGCACCGACCCGGACAAGGGCGGCACCGAGGGGCTGTCCGCCTTGATCCTCGAGCGCGACACCCCGGGCGTGACGTACCGGCACGTCGACAAGATCGGGCACCGGCTGGCTTCCAACGCCGAGATCGTGTTCGAGGACGCCCGCATCACCGTGGCCAACCTGCTGCCGGGCGCCGTCGGCCACGGCGACCTGGTGATCAACCGCAACTTCGCCTGGTCGGGACCGATCGCGGAGATCGCGGCGGTCGGCATGGCCCGCGCCGCCTACGAGATGGCGCTGGAGTTCGCCCGCACCAACACCGCAGGAGCGCTGAAGCCGATCATCGAGTTCCAGAACGTCGGCTACGTCCTCGGCGACGTCGCGGCGAAGATCGAGACGGGCCCTACTTCTCGTGGCGGGCGCCCGACTACCTGGACAAGCACGACCAGCACGCCGAGCTGGTCGGGGCCATGGACAAGATCCAGGTCACCGAGATGATGTTCGACTGCGTCTACAAGTGCATGCAGATCGTGGGCGTGAACAGCCTGGAGACGCAGGCCGGCTTCGGCAAGATCCTGCGGGAAGCGGCCGTCCTGCCGATCTACGACGGCGGCAACATGGGCATGCAGCGCCGCCGGGTGCACGGCATCCTCGCCGATCCGCAGTTCAACCCGCGGGCGCTCATGGAGGACGAGTACGTCAAGTTCGAGAAGCGCCACGAGGCCATCGACACGGTCGTCGCCTGACGGGAGGGGTCCGTGGCTCGCCCGCTCACCTCGCCGAGACCAGGACAGGTACCGTTCTGCGAAGGTCCAGCGAGACGGGCGGCAGCATGAAGCACACGAGCCATGCGGACTACGCCTTGCGCGTGCTCCTCTACCTGCAGGTGGCGTCCGGTCGCCGGGCATCGGTGGGCGAGATCGCCGACGCGCACCGCGTCTCGCGCAATCACCTCGACAAGGTCGTCCACCGTCTGGCCGGCGCCGGTCTGGTGGAGACGATCCGCGGCCGCGGCGGTGGTGTCCGGCTGACCCGAGATCCCTCGACGATCACCGTCGGCGACGTCATGCGCGCGATGGAGAGCGACTACGCCGTCGTCGAGTGCCTCGGCCCGGCCCGCTTCTGCCGCGTGGCCGGGGTCTGCGGCGCGCGGGACGTGTTCGCCCGCGCGCTCGACGCCTACTTCGCCGTCCTCGACGAGGCGACCCTCGAGGACATCGCCGACAACGACCAGGGCCTTCGCGGAGCGCTCGGCCTCACCGGGATCGCCGGGGCCTGACGCACCGCGTTCACGGAGGGAACGCCGTGGCCGTCGACTTCGACCTCACGCCCGCCCAGCGGGCGGTGAAGCGCCGTGCCCGCGAGTTCGCCCACGACGTGCTGCGTCCCGCCGCCGAGGCGGCCGACGCCCTGCCCGATCCGCAGCAGGCGTTCTGCGCGATGAAGCCGGTCTACCGCCAGGCACAGCCCGACCGCCGGCATCCAGCTCCTCGCCGAACACGACCGCACGCGCGGTGAGTACGTCCTGGAACGGCGAGAAGCACTGGCCCTGCAACGCGGGTGGGTGGGACCTCCGGGGCGCCGACGTCTCCCTCTGCATCGTGCGCACCGACCGCACCCGCGGCGCCCAGGGCGCGCTGAGCGCGATCCTCGCCGAGCGCGGCACCGCAGGCATCGAGTTCGAGGTCATCGACAAGCTGGCCCACCGGACCTGCCAGACGTCACGATGACCTTCCGCGACGCCCGCGTCCCCGAGCACGATCTGCTCGCCCCGGGCGACGGCGACCTGCTGATCAACCGCACCTTCACCTGGTCCGGCCCGATCGCCGCATCGCAGCCGTCGGCCTCGCCCGCGGCGCCTACGAGTTCACGCTCACGTGGTCGAAGACCTTCACCGGCGGCGGCGCGAGCCCGATCATCCACCACCAGGCCGTCGGCAACCTCCTCGCCGACGTCGCCGCCCGCATCGAGGCGGGCCGCTACTCCTGCTGGAAGGCCGCCCACTACCTCGAGACCCACCCCGGCCAGGGCCACGCTCTCGGCGCGAGGAACAAGACCTTCTGCAGCGAGCTCATGCAGAGCGTCGTCACCGACGCATGCGCATCGTCGGCGTCAACGCCCTGGACCGGAAGTTCCCGATGGCCACGTTCTACCGCGAGGCTGCTGTCTTCCCCCGCTACGACGCCGGCAACCTCGCCATGCAGCGCCGCCGCGCGTGGGGCGTCATGGCGGACCGCGCCTTCACCCCCGACGTCTTCGCCGACAACGCCCCGCTCCCCGTCACCCGCGCCATGGAGGGCTGCGGAACGACGACGGACGCGGACGTGCTCGGCCGCACCGTCGGGGCGGCGCCGGACCACCTGATCGACCACTGAGCGCGGGGACCGGTCGCGGTGCCGGATCGGCACGTCCGGATCCGCGCGGTCGCGATGATGCGTCTTCGGCTCGTCATCGTCGTCGCGGCCCGGGCGGACCGGGCTGCAGCCCGAACCACCCTATCCACCCGGCCAGATCCCCGGACGACACCCGCCCACACCCCCACCGAACCACCTACCCTCCCTTGGTGATCAACCCGAGCAGCACCCCCGGGATCCGCAGCGCCGCGTTCCGGCTCATGCTCACCACCACCGCTCTGAGCTTCAGCAGCTACTCCCTGCTCCTCCCGGTGGTCCCGCTGTGGGCCGAACGCGGCGGTTCCGGCGCCCTCGGCTCCGGCGCCACCACCGCCGTGCTGATGGCGACCACGGTGGGGACCCAGCTGGCGGTCCCCTGGTTGTTGGCCCGCGTCGGCCACCGCTGGGTGCTGGCGGCCGGCGCGCTCCTGCTCGGTCTGCCCTCCCCGTTCTTCGCCCCCTCCCCGGATCTGGCGCCGGTGCTGGTCCTCTCCGGGATCCGCGGGATCGGGTTCGGCCTGGTCACCGTCGCCGGCAGCGCCTTGATCGCCGAACTCGTCCCCCGCGAGCAGCACGGCCGCGCCACGGGCTACTACGGCCTCGCGGTCGGCCTCCCGCAGATCGCCCTGTACGGCGGCGGGGTCGCGATGGCCGACGCGTTCGGGTTCCCCGCGGTGTTCCTCGTCGCGGGACTGGCCCCGGTCCTGGGTGCGCTGGCCGTGCCGGGGATCCGCGGCGCGCGCCGCCGGGTGCCGAGCCGCACCAGGAGTCCCCGGCCTCCGGTCCGCTCGTCCGCCGCCCCGCTCGTGGCCATGCTGACCTGCGCCGTCGCCCAGGGCGGGATCATCACGTTCCTCCCCCTCGCCGTCCCCGGCGGCGGCCTGGTCGTCCCGGCGGCGCTCCTCGCGACCGCCGCGGGCGCCATGCTCGGCCGCCTGGCGGGCGGCGAGCTGGTCGACCGGCTCGGCTGGGGCGGGCGGTTGCTCGTCCCCGGCATGCTGCTGGCCGCCGCCGGCCTGGCTGCAGAGGTGCTCGGCGGTGACGTGCTCGTCGTCGCGGGCGCTGCAGTCGTCGGCTTCGGCTTCGGGATCGTGCAGAACGACTCCCTCACCACCCTCTTCACCGCGTTCGGCGCCGCGGGCTACGGCGTGGCGAGCGCGCTGTGGAACATCGCGTTCGACGCCGGCACCGGGGTGGGCGCCCTCGGCATCGGTGCGGTGGCCGACGGCTTCGGCTACCCAGCGGGGTTCGCCTCCGCGGCCGCGCTGCTGGGCGTCGGTGTGGTGGTGGCGCTGCTCGTGCCCGCGCGACGCACCCGAGCCGGTCGTGTGCCAGGCTCACGATCATGACCGCGCCGATGCACGTGCCGCGCTTCTTCGTCCGCCAGCGGATCACGTTGATGGTGAACCGGTACGAGATCCACGCGGCGAACCCGGACGGCACCGAGGGCGCCCTGCTGGCCTTCGCCGAGCAGAAGCGGATGAAGCTGAAGGAGGAGGTGATCTTCTACACCGACGACACCAAGACCCGCCCGGTGTTCTCCTTCAAGGCGCGCCAGCGGCTGGACGTCCACGCCGAGCACGACGTCCGCGACGAGCACGGCAACCCGATCGGCTGGTTCAAGAAGGACTTCGGCGCGAGCCTGCTGCGTTCCACCTGGCACCTGTCCGGTCCCGGGTTCGAGGCGATCGGGCAGGAACGCCGCCCGGTGATCGCGGTACTGCGGCGGGTGTGGGACGTCATCCCGTACCTCGGCGAGGTCTGGGTGCCGTTCGTCTTCCACTTCGACTTCACCGACGAGGAGTCCGGCCGGCCGGTGCTGGTGAGCGAGCGGAAGAAGTCCGTCCGCGATCGCTACGACGTCACCGTGCCCGATCCGCGCGTCGACTTCCGGCTGGCCGCGGCCATGGCGGTGGCGCTGGACGCGCTGCAGTCGCGCTGATCAGGCCAGCAGCGCGGAGGCTTCCTCCCACATCGACGTCACGACCTCGGCCGCGGGCACGGCGCGGGCCAGCCCGGCGCTCTGCCCCGCCCAGAAGCTGACCGGGTCGACCTTGCCCGGGTCGCCCCGCCGGTACCGGGCGACGAGCCGCCCTTGGTGCGGGTACGGAGCGGGGCGCGGCGCGTCCGGGGCTTCCCACGCGGCCACGTACGACGTGCGGACGGCCCGGCCCAGCCGCCCCGAGTACGCCCGGGTCGGCGTGGTGCCCTCCGGGTCGAGATCGGCCAGCGCCGCAGACCAGCGCTCGGGGATCCCGGCCTCGGGCGTGCGCAGCAGCGCGGTGCCGACCTGCACAGCGCTGGCCCCGAGGACGAGCGCGGCGGCGACCCCGCGGCCGTCCGCGATGCCGCCCGCCGCGATGACCGGCACGTCCAGCCGATCGGCCAACCGCGGGATCAGCGCGAACAGCCCGATGACGGTCGACTCGGCGCTCGCCGGGTCGATCACGCCGCGGTGCCCGCCCGCCTCCATGCCCTGCGCGACCACCGCGTCCGCACCGGCGTCCTGCGCGGCGAGCGCGTCGTCGAGGTTGGTGGCCACGGCGAACCAGGCGATCCCGCCGTTGTGCACCCGCTGCACGAACCCGGCATCGAACCGCCCCATGATCGACGACACGATGGTCGGCCGCGCGGCGAGCATCGCCTCGCACTGCTCGGCGAAGTCCGGGCCGGACGGCGGCTCCGGTCCCGGTTCCGCCATCCCCGCCAAGAACCGGGCGGCCGCGGCNGTGCGGTCCGGGTCGTCGTGGGGCGGATCGGGGATCCAGATGTTGAGCTGGACCGGGCCGTCGCTCCCGTCCCGGAAGCGCCGCATCCACTCCGCGATCTGCTCCGGCCCGTCGAGGACGACCCCGGCGGCCCCCATCCCGCCGGCCTGCGCGACCGCGATGGCCAGCTCCGGCGGGCACGCCCCGGCCATCGGCGCCGCGAGGATCGGCACCCGCAACCCGTAGCGCGCGCAGAACCCGTCGACCCGCTCCCGCACACCCATCGTCGGACCGTAGCCCCGCCGGTCGAGATCACGCCACGGCCGCGGGTTAGCGTCCGGGAGTGGACGACCGACGCGAACGGTTCCTGACCGGTGTGCGGCTCGGGCTCGGACCGGCCGCGGCGACGGTGCCGCTGGGCATGACCTTCGGCGCCTTCGCCGTCTCCACCGGATGGGGCTCGTGGGCACCGATCGTCGCCTCGGCGCTGGTGTTCGCCGGGTCCGCCCAGTTCGCGGCGGCCACGGTGCTGGCCGCGGGCGGTGGCGGGCTGTTCGCCGTGGTCGCCGGTGTCCTGATGAACGCCCGGTTCGTTCCGATGGGGCTCGCGCTGGGTCCGTGGCTGCGCGGTGGCCGGGTACGCCGGGCGCTCGAGGCACTGGCGACGGTGGACGCCTCCTGGGCCGCGGCGCACGTGGGCGGCGGCCGGTTCGACCGGCTGCGGCTGTTCGGTGCGACGCTGCCGCAGTACCCGGCGTGGGTGGGCGGGACGGCGCTCGGCGTGCTCGCCGCACCCTCCCCCGAGGTGATCACCGCGTTCGGTCTCGACGTGATCTTCCCGGCGTTCTTCCTGACCCTGCTGATCGACGAGCTGCGCGGGGCCCGTACCGCGCGCCGGATGGCCAGCGCAGCGCTCGGAGCGCTGATCACCGGCGTGCTGCTGCTGGTGGCCCCGGTCGGCGTAGCACTGCTCGGCGCGGCGGGTGCCGCGGTCGTGACCGGGATGCCCGCTGAGGCGGAGTCGGAGGAGCGATGAGCACGATCTGGGGGGTCGTCCTCGGTCTGACCGTCGTCTGCGCGGCCACGAAGATGGCCGGGCCCGCGCTGCTCGGCGACCGCGAGCTGCCCGCACCAGCCCGGCGCATGGTCGTGATGCTGGCGCCGGCCATGCTCGCCGGGCTCGTCGTCACCCAGCTCGCCGGCGACGGTTGGACGGGGTTGGAGCTGGGAATGCTCGCCGGGGTCGCGGCCGCCGGCGCGGCCCGGCTGCTGCGGGTGCCGACGCTGGCGGCGCTGGTGCTGGGGGCGGCCGTCGCGGCGCTGGTCCGGGCGGTGATGGGATGATCTACCGCGTGGCCGGGTCGCCGTCGAGCAGCGCGTCCAGGTGCGCGGGCAGCGCGTCGAGCAGCGGCGGCAGGCTCAGCACCGTGAGGAAGCCGATCATCGGCTCGAGGCCCGTGCTGCCCGTCGGGACGACGAAGACGTCCCGGCCCTCCTTCGCGGCCCTGGTCGCCGCGTAGCTCGGGTTGGCCCTGACCTTCGGCTCCTGCTCGGAGTCGAACATCACCCAGATCAGCGCGTCGGCGTCGATCAGGTCGGCGCGCTCGAAGCTGATCGGCGTGCTGAACTGCCCACCGGCCAGCGCGTCGATCTCCGGGTTCACGGTGAAGCCGAGCTCGGTGAGCAGGCGGCCGCGCTGGTCCTCGGTGGAGTAGGCGTACCACTGGTCGGAGAACTGGTTCGCGACGAGCGCGGTCTTCCCGGCGTACTCCGGGTGCGCCGCCTTGACCTCGGCGATCTTGTCCTTGACCTCCTTGACCAGCACGGCGGCCTCGGCGGGCTTGCCGAGGGCCGTGCCGACGATCTCGGTCTGGGTGTCCCACGGGATCCCGTAGTTCGGCACCCCGGCCGGCGGCACGACGGTCGGCGCGATCGCGCTGAGCTTCTCGTAGTCACCCTGCTCCAGCCCCGCGTACAGGGCCAGGATGAGGTCCGGCGCGAGCGCGGCGACCCGCTCGAAGTCCACCGTCTGCGACACCGGCAGCACAGTGGGCAGCGGCGCGCCGCCCAGCTTCTCCGCGGCCCACGGGAACAGGGCGCCCGGCTGGTCGCCGTACCACTCGGAGGTGCCGACGGGCACGGTGCCCAGCGCGATGACGGCGTCCTGGTCGGTGTAGCCCAGGGTCACCACGCGCTGCGGCTTCGCCGGGATCGTGGTGCTGCCGTACTTGTGCTCGATCGTGACGGGGAAGGCGCCGTCGCCACCGGTGTCCGGGGCGGTCCCGCTCGACGTCGGCCCGCCGCCGCAGGCGGCGAGGAGGAACATCGCGACGGCAGCGAACGCGCCGAGCACAGCGCGGCCACCAGAACGGGACGACATGGACCCACCTCCCCAGATCTGGAGGTGAGCCTAACCTGACCGACGAACGGCCGAGCGCGGGTGGTCAGTCACGTACGCCGCTCGGCCGTGCGCGCGCATGTTTAACCGATTTCTTGCCTTTGCAAGCGGACGCCCTAACCGCTGCGTCCGTAACGTCGGGATCGGGCTCGACGACCGATCGCCGCGGAGGTGAGCAGATGCACGGCATCCGCGCGGCGCTGTCCGGCACCGCGTCCGCGGCCGGCTTCGGTCTGCTCACCTGGACCGTCGGGCACGTGCTCACCCTGGTCGGGTTCGCGCACATCCACCCCGGCTTCGTCGTCCACTACCACGGCTGGACGGGACCGCTGGTGATCGCGGTGCTGATGCTCGCGGTCACGTCCGCGGTCGCGGTGAGCAGCGCGGTGCAGCAGCCGCCGGCGCGTGCGTCCCGCAGGCTCGCCGCCGCCCAGGGCGCGCTGGCGCCCGCGGTGTTCGTCGGGGTCGAGTTCGCCGAGTACCTGGCCGGCCTGCACGAGGCGCCGCCCGCGGCGCTGCTGATCATCGGATCGCTCGTGCACGCCGCGATCGGGGCGGCGTCGCCTGCACTGTGGGCGGTGTGCCTGAGCTTGGTGCGGCGCGAGGAGAGCACCCTGTTCCGGGGGCTGCGCCCGGCCGGCCGGACCGCGGCGCAGGGCGCCCGGCAGGTGTGGGCGACGGCGTGGGAGGAGCAGCCGTGGGGCAGCCGGGGTCCCCCGGTGGGACGAGCGGTGCGCGTTCCCGTCGTCTGACGACGGCCGACCCACGTCCGTCCAGCGCCCACCGGCGCCCACGCCCTCCCGGGGATCACCATGACCAGAGCCAAGCCCGTCAACCCGTTGGTGCGCTTCGTCAAGCGCACCCTGCGCCGCGCCATCGCCAACGCCGCACCCGGCGCCGAGTCCGGGGTGCACATCGACCCGCTGACCACCCCCGTCGACCAGCTGCCGCCGAAGCTGGGCACGGCCCTGCACGCGACGCCGGAGATGCGCACGTTCCGGCGCGTGCTGCAGCTCGACGACCGCGACGTGCGCGAGTCCGTGCTCGACGACCTCGCCACCTACTACGACATCTCCCCGGAGGAGGCGCGGCGGCGCGCGCTGCACTGGGAGGAGGAGAGCCTCAAGGAGTGGACGGCCGTTGACGGCTCGTCCTCCGACGAGGCCCGCGTGACCTTCTACCGCACCCAGCAGTCGTGGAGCTTCGACCTGCTGTGGTGGGCCTACCTGCAGGCCGAGGGCTACGCGGACCCGGCCAGCGTGCTCGCCTACCGCTGGCTGCAGCAGTACTCACCGGGCCGGCGCCATCTCGACTTCGGCTCCGGCGTGGGCGTGACCAGTCAGCTGTTCATCGAGGGCGGCTGGACGTCGACGCTCGCCGATCTCTCCTCGACCCTGCTGGACTTCGCGCAGTTCCGGCTGCAGCGGCGTGGTCAGAAGGCCGACTTCATCGATCTCGCCGAGAGCGGGCTGCCGGCCGGGGAGTTCGACGCGATCACCGCGATCGACACGCTCGGCCACGTCCCGGACCTGTACGCGACGGCGGTGCAGCTGCACGCGGCCCTCGCCCGCGGCGGACACCTGATCGCGAACATCGACATCCGGGAGGAGAGCGCGGCCACGGTCTGGCACCTGCACGACGACGACCTGCGGGCGGAGTACGACCTGCGCCGCGCCGGGTTCGTGCCGGTCGCGAGCCTCGGCTACGGGCTGACGGCGTACCGCAAGGCCGCCGACGGCCAGGCCCGCACGCTGCTGCGGAACACCCGCGACTGGCTGGTGCTGGTCAGCCCGCCGCGCCGGGCGGCACGCGCGATCACCCGGCCGGTGCTGCGGATCCTCGCCCGGCGCATGGGCCGTTGACCGCTCACACCAGCAGGGTGAACGCCACGGCCGCGCCGATCGCCGTGACCGCGCGGACGTGGTTGGCGACGGTCCAGCGCGGCCGGTAGGCGCGCCAGGCCGCAGCACCGCCGCCGGCCGCCCGGTCGAGCGCCTCGTTGAGCGGCACGTTGACGACGACGGTGGTCGCGAACGTGCCCAGCACGTAGAGCGCGGCACCGGCCCAGGCGAGCGGCTGCCCCGGTGCGGTCACGACCACGGCGACGCCGATCAACGCGGTGCCGAGGAACACGCCGAGGAACACCGGCGCGAGGATCACGCGGTTGATCGTCCGCATCACCGCGACGGCGTGCTCGGCGGGCTGCCGGTCGAGCGCAGCCATGATCGTCGTGGAGAAGACCAGGAAGACGCCGCCGACGACGGCCGAGCCGACGGCGGCGGGCAGCGCCAGCAGCGAGGCGAGGACCATGCACCGAGCCTCGCCCGCCGACAGCGCGACGGGGAATGCAAATCGGTCGCAGATCCATCATCGAGCGTCTACGTTCGGGCGGATGAGGGGGATCGCACGCTTCAAGGACCTCTGCCTGGACGCCGGCGACGCACCGGGGATGGCCCGGTTCTGGGCGGCCGTGCTGGGGCTCGGCCCGGCGACCGACGAGGGCGGCCCGTGGCGCATCGGCGGCCCGACGCCGCAGCACACGGTGTGGGTCGACCCGGTGCCCGATCCGCACGCGGAGAAGCGGCTGCACCTGGACGTGCACTGCGCATCGATCGACGAGCTGGTGGCGCTCGGCGCGGCCGTCCGCCGGGAGCTGCCCCGCTGGACGATCATGACCGATCCGGAGGGCGGCGAGTTCTGCGCGTTCGTCCGCGCCGATCCCCCGCCGCAGCGGCTGTACGAGCTCGTGCTCGACGCGACCGATCCGGTGGAGCTGGGGCGCTGGTGGGCCGGCGTGCTCGGCGCGGGCCGGATCGAGGAGGAGACCGACGCGGACGGGGTCTCGGTCGGGCTCGCGGACGTGCCGGGAGCACCGTTCGAGTGGTTCGTGATCGGCGAGAGCGACGCGCCGAAGCGGCGCAAGAACCGGGTCCACATCGACGTGTCGGTCGATCCGGGCGGGGTCGCCGCACTCGTCGAGGCGGGCGCCGCGGTGCTGCGTGAACCTGGTCACGACGCGCCGTGGACGGTGCTCGCCGACCCGGAGGGGAACGAGTTCTGCGCGTTCGAGACGAGCCCCGGCTGATTCCGCCGAGTGGAGCAACGAGACTGCCGTTCATCGCGCGCCACGCCACGGTCGGCCGATCAAGTCGGCCGCGGACGGGCATCGCGGCCGGAGGTTGCTTAGGTTCTCTCTCGGATCCATGACGGCACGGTCACGGAATGGACACGGGCGCTCCCCAGCCCGCCGGCACCCCCGAGCCGGGCGTCCAACCGCGCCGTCGATCCGGAAGGTAGGTCGTGGCTCGGCATCGCTCCCCAGGGGGCCGAGGCACGTACCCCGTCCCGCCGGCGAACGTCCCCGGTCGCCACTCCCTGGACGGTGGTGCGCGCACCTCGGTCACCGAACTGCTCCGCTCCGCGTCGGCAGTGGCCGTCCTCGACCGCCCGGAGGAGGCGAACACCTCGTCCGAGGCGGACGCCGAGACGCCGCTCGCCACCATCCCTCCACCCCGCCGCAGCGGCATCGTGCGGCTGCCAACACCGCGCCCCGCCACGGAGGTGATCGATCTCCGCCACGTCGACACACCGTCGACGGAGGAGCTCGAGGCGCTGCTCCTGGACCTCCCCGCGGACGGTCCGGGGCCGGCCGGGCTCGTGGAACCGCCGTCCGCTCCCACTGCCGAGCCGCCCGCGGCGCGGCCCGACCAGGACAGCCGGGCGCGCCGGATCAGCACGATCGCGATGGCCCTCACCGGCGGCGTGATGTCGGTCGTCGCAGCCACGGTGCCGGCCGACGCAATCGCCGGTGCGGGTGCCGCGGCCGCCTTGACCGCGGGCTCCGCCGAGTCCACCGCGGCCGACGGCTCCGTCGCCGACGCGACGCCCGCGGTCGACGAGCTGCCGCCGGTCGCCGACGTCGCCGCGATCACCTCGTCGATCACCGCAGCGCACCAGCAGGTCACCGAGCAGGTCGCCGCCGCGGAGGCGGGCCTGGAGCAGGCCCGGCAGAAGGCCGAGGCCGAGAAGAAGGCCGCCGAGGAGAAGGCAGCTCAGGAGAAGGCGGCGCAGGAGAAGGCGGAGGCCGAGAAGAAGAGGGCGGCCGCCGTGTCGGCGCTGCGCGACTGCGGTCTCAACGAGTCCGGTCTCGGCGCGGTGAAGCCGCACGTCCGCACTGCCGCGCAGCTGCTCGGCTGCAGGTTCGGCAAGCCGACGATGTACGGCGTCGGCGGCCGCAGCGGCACGTCCGACCACCCGGGCGGCAAGGCCGTCGACTTCATGGTCGACCGCGCGACCGGCGACGCGCTCGCGGCCTGCGCGCTGCGCAACAAGGACGCGCTCGGCATCACGTACGTGATCTGGCGCCAGCGGATCAACTACGGCAAGGGCTGGCAGCCGATGGAGGACCGCGGCAGCGTCACCGCGAACCACTACGACCACGTGCACATCTCCTTCGGCAACTCCGGTTCGGCCACGTCGCTGCAGGGATGCGGCTGACCCGATGAGGCCGTTCGGCGCAGCGAAGCGCGCGCTGGTCTCACGTAACGTGTTAGATCGTGCACGTAACGTGACGATCTCGGTAGTGTCTCTGCGCGTACCGACCCGGCTCCCCGACGGACCCGGGCCGCCTGGCCCACCGGGTGCTCCCCAGCCGGTCGTCCGCCCGGGTCGTGCGCAGAGAAGAGGCACGTCGTGTCCCGGCACCGCTCCCCCGGCGGGCGCCACCGGAACACGACCCGGCCGGTCGCCGTCGACCCGGTCCAGGTCGCGTCCCGCGCCCGCAGCGCGCCTCGGCACCGCGCGGCGTCCGCGGCGCACCACGGCATGGGCGCCGCCGCAGCAGGCGGTGCACTGGCCGCGCTGGCCCCTGCGCTGCTCGTCGGCACTCTCGACACGGCCGACGCGCGCACCTCGCTGGCCCTGACCGCCGGCCAGGACCGGGCGGAGGCGCAGCTGCCCCCGATCCGCGACGCGCAGGGCCGCCGGATCGTGCCCAGCATCGCCCCGGTGACCGTGACCGGAGCGCCGGACGTCTCGCCCGAGCCGCAGCAGGCCACCGTCTCGTCGCTGATCAAGGCCGCGGGCCTGGAGGAGGCCGCCCGCGCGGCGCAGGAAGCGGCACGCTGCGACGTGCGGCTGCCGCGCCTGGGCCGGGTGAAGCCGCACGTCGACGACGCCGCCCGGTTCGTCGCGTGCCTCTACGACCACCGCGAGGTCCTCGGGGTGGGCGGCCGGGGCCGGGTGTCCGACCACCCGCGCGGGCTGGCCGTCGACTTCATGACGCGCGGCGAGAAGGGCGACCGCATCGCCCGCTGTCTGCTGAAGAACCAGGACGAGCTCGGCGTCTCGTACGTGATCTGGAAGCAGCGGATCAACTACGGCGACGGCTGGGAGCCGATGGAGGACCGCGGCAGCGACACGGAGAACCACTTCGACCACGTGCACGTGTCGTTCCAGCCGCGCCCGGGCAGCGGCGACCCCGATCCGACCGTCTGCAGCTGACCTGCTCGTCCGCTCCCGGCGAACACCGCACGCCAGGGGTGAACCCGGCCCCGCGCGGCGGCCGGCGGACCTACGGTCGGGCGCCATGCACCGCACCACACCCGACATCGAGCGCTTCCCCGCGCCACCGTCCGCACCGCCTGCCCTGCTGCCGGTCGGCGCACCGCAGTGGCGACCCGGCGACGCGTCCGACGCCGCCGTCAGCGAGCAACTGCTGGCCGAGCGCGTCATCGTCGTCTCCGGCGAGCTGGACGACGCAGCCGCCCACCGGCTCATCTCGCGCCTGCTGCTGCTCGACGCGATCGACCGCAGCGACATCTCGCTGCACGTGACCGGCTCCGGCGGCACCGCGCCCGCCGCGCTGGCCGTGCGGGACGTGCTGGCCCACGTCCGCTCCGACGTCGCGACGTGGGCGATCGGCATCGTCTCCGGCGCGATGCAGGTGCTGCTCACCGCGGGCACCCGAGGCAAGCGCCACGCCCTGCCGCACGCCCGCATCCAGCTGCGTCGCCCCTCCCTCGGCGCGCCGGGCGCGCTCGGCGGCGCCGGCCGCCTCCAGGACGAGCTGCGAGCGGAGCTGACCGCCCTCACGGCCGCCGACGCCGGACGACCGGTCGCCGATCTCTCGACCGATCTCGACGCCGGCCGCTGGCTCACCGCGGAGGAGGCGCGCGCGTACGGCCTGGTCGACCGGGTCGGGCGGGACACCGGGTAGCCGCGGCACCATGGAGTCGATACCGCTAACGTGAGCCCCGTCACGACCGTTCTGCATCGATGGAGTACACGCATGCGCGTCGGCGTCCTCACCGGGGGCGGGGACTGCCCCGGCCTCAACGCGGTCATCCGGGCCATCGTCCGCAAGGGCGTGCCCGCGTACGGCTACCAGTTCGTCGGGTTCCGCGACGGGTGGCGCGGTCCGCTCGAGGCGTTGACGAGGCCCCTCGACATCCCCGCCGTCCGCGGCCTGCTCCCGCGCGGCGGCACGATCCTCGGCTCGTCGCGCACCAACCCGTTCGCCATCGAGGACGGCGTCGAGCGGATCAAGCGGAACCTGCAGAACCTCGGCATCGACGCCCTCATCGCGATCGGTGGCGAGGACACCCTCGGGGTCGCCACCAAGCTGGGCGAGATGGGCGTGAACGTGGTCGGCGTGCCCAAGACCATCGACAACGACCTGGCGGGCACCGACTACACCTTCGGCTTCGACACCGCGGTCTCGATCGCGACCGAGGCCATCGACCGTCTCCACACCACCGCCGAGTCGCACCACCGCGCCCTCATCGTCGAGGTCATGGGCCGCCACGCCGGCTGGATCGCCCTGCACGCCGGCATGGCGGGCGGCGCGAACGCGATCCTCATCCCCGAGGTCAGGTTCGACATCGACCAGGTCTGCAAGTGGGTCGAGGACCGCTTCCGACTCGACTACGCCCCGATCATCGTCGTCGCCGAGGGCGCCCAGCCCAAGGACGGCCAGGCCGTCCTCGCCAGCAACGAGAAGGACGCCTTCGGCCACGTCCGCCTCGGCGGCATCGGCGACTACCTCGCCAAGGAGATCGAGGCCCGCACCGGCAAGGAGGCCCGCACCACCGTCCTCGGCCACGTCCAGCGCGGCGGTACCCCGACCGCCCGCGACCGCTGGCTCGCCACCCGCTTCGGCCTCCACGCCATCGACGCCGTCCACGAGGGCAAGTGGGGCCACATGGTCGCCCTCCGCGGCACCGACATCGTCCTGGTCCCCCTCACCGAGGCCACGAAACAGCTCAAGACCGTCGACCCCAGCCTCTACGCCGAGGCCGAGATCTTCTTCGGCTGACCAGCCACCATCCCGGCCCCCGGAGGCGCGGACTCCGGGGGCCGCTGCGTGCGCCGCCGGCTCAGCGCGGGGTTGCAGGGAAGTGGGTTCTCCCGCCATTCCTGGCAGGAGAGAAGCTCCTACGGACGTGATTCCACCGGCCTCGCCCCGGGCAGCGCGCTCCGAACTGCGCCTCACCGCACCGGGCCGCGCACCACCGGGAGGTGGCCACCGTGCTCGCGCGCGTCGACGACGGCGGAGGCGGCGCGCAGCGCCCGAGGGACGAGGGCGCGAGCCCCGCGCGAGCGACGACTCACCAGGCCGCGAGCACCGATCCGGTGCAGAGCCGCCGTCGGCGTGAGGAGCGCGCGAGCCGCGCTCTGCGCCGACGGAGCAGAGCGCAGTCGACCCAGCTCACGGCCCCTACCCGGCCGCTGCAGCCGCAGCCCGCTTCTCCCGCCAAGCCCGGTACCGCCGATACCCCCGCCGCACCTTGGCCCAGAGCAGGACGAGCAGGACGATCCCGAGCATCAAGAGGGCGGCGGCAACGGCGAGCGCCACTTCCGGCGCCAGGACAGCAGCGGTGGTCACCCCGGCGACGGCGACGTCTTCCCCCACGCTGACCCCGACGTTCGTGACGGGCTCGGGCGAGGTGTTGACGATGAGCCGCAACCCGCCTTTGACCAGGTGCGAGATCAGCGCCGCCGCCCCACCGGAAGCAGCCAGGATCGCCTGCGTCAGCTCGGGCGCATCGGGCGCCGCGAGCAGTCCGATGACGACTCCGACGGTCGGCCGGATGGCGGTGGAGACAGCGTCCCACAGGGAATCGACGTACGGGATCTTGTCGGTGACGAACTCGAGCAGGTAGAGCACGCCGGCGACGATCAGGACATCCGTCCGCGTGAAGGCCTCGGGGACCTCCTCGACCCCGGCGAACCGCCCCACGAGCCCCAGCATCAGGACACACAGGTAGGCGTTGACCCCACTGGCCCACCCGCTAGCCAGCACCGCCGGCAGCAGCTCCATCCCCATTTGCCCAGGCTAGCGCCGCTCATGCCCACGGATCGGTGATCTCGCGCAGCGCCATCAGAGCGTCCCGGAGCTGCGCCATGCGCTCCGGACCCAGGTGCGCCCGCCACTCCTCCTCCACCTCCGCGACGATCTTCGCTGCGAACTCCGCCGCTTCGGCGCCGCGCGGGGCGATCCGCACCAGCCGGGCCCGCCCGTCGGCGGGATCGGGGACCCGCTCGACGTACCCCTGCTTCTCGAGCTGCTCGACGAGGAATCCCGCGGTCTGCTTGGTGACGCCCGCCTGTTCGGCCAGCTCGGAGGTGCGGCTGCCGTCGGGGGCGATGCGTTGGAAGAGCCGCGCCTGGGCCGGGGTGATGTCGTGTCCCGCATCGGCCAGCGCCGTGAAGACGCGCTGCTCCATGGCCCGGTAGGGGATGTAGAGCAGGAGCCCGGTGTTGAGGTCCACCCCTTGACGATAGTACGAGAGACTGACTTAATTGGTCAGAGACTCTTACTACATGGGGGCGCGATGGACGCCGACACGATCTGGGCCTCGGTCGCCGCCGAACGCCGCTACCTGGCCGATCTCCTCGAGGGCCGGGCCGACGAGGAGTGGGAGCGTCCGTCGCTCTGCACCGAGTGGCGCGTCCGTGACGTCGTGGCGCACGTCGCCATGACCCCTCAGCCGCCGGGCCCGCGGCAGCTGCTCGTCGGCGCGGTGCGGCACCGGTTCGACTTCGACGGGCTCAACCGCGACATGGCGCGGGCATGGGCAGCCGCGCGCACGGGCGCGCAGCTGGTCGACGAGCTGCGCCGCTACGCGGACCTGCGGCGCAAGCCGTTCGTGACGACCCTGGAGAACCTGTTGTTCGACACGGTCGTGCACGTGCAGGACGTGGCGATCCCGTTCGGGATCGAGCACACGGTGCCCGCGCCGGTCTCGACGGCCGCGCTCGACCGGGTGTGGGCGATGGGCTGGCCGTTCCACGCCCGCCGCAGGCTGGCTGGACTGCGGCTGGTCGCCACCGACACGGGCTGGACCGCCGGCGAGGGCCCGGCGGAGGTGCGCGGACCCGCGCTGGCGCTGCTGCTCACGATGACCGGCCGCCCCGCCGCGCACGCCGGTCTGGACGGGCCGGGCGCGGCGGAGCTGGCGAGCCGGTAGCCGTCAGACGATGCCCTGGCGGGTCGCGGTGTAGACGATCTCCGTCCGGCGGCGCACCTCGAGTTTGTCGCGCAGGTTTCGAACGTGGAACTTGACTGTTGCCTCGCTGATCATGAGCCGGCGGCCGATCTCGCGGTTGGACATGCCCACGGCGAGCAGCCGCAGGACCTGGTTCTCCCGCTCGGTCAGCGACGCACCGGCGAACCCGCGCGGCGCGGGCTCGCTCTTGGTCGCCGGGTCCGCCGGCACGAGCTCGGTGACCGGCGCGGCCGGCGTGGTGGGGGCGTCGAAGACGCTCTCCCCGCGCAGCAGCGCGTGCGCGGCGCGCTGGATCTCCGCGGTGTCGGCGGTCTTGCGCAGGTAGCCGTGCACGCCGATGCGCAGCGCCCGCATCATCAGCGCCCGGTCCCGGCGCGCCGTGAGGACCAGCACCCGCACCCCGCGGTGGCGCTCCAGCACGAGCCGGGCGAGGTCGATGCCGGCTCCTTCGCGACCGAGGTCGAGATCGACGATCAGCAGGTCGGGAGGACAGCGATCGGCCACGACCAGCGCGTCCCGCGGGGTCGCGGCCTCGCCGACCACCGACAGCAGCGGATCACCCGCGAAGAGCTGACGCAGCCCATAGCGCACGATCGCCGAGTCGTCCACCACCAATACCCGAGCCGTACGGCGCGCAGCACTGGTCGGCGGTTGGTCCAGAACGGAGGTCCGACCGCCCAGAACGATGTCCGTGGTCACACGTCCTCCCAGGTCTCGAGCGTCGATGCTGGTCGGAGCGTAAGTTGGTCTACGTTGCGCACACGTTGCACGACCCGCCGCGAAGGTTGCCCCGTCTTTCCGGCTGGGTGATGATGATCCGACCCGGGGCAGTGCAGTTTCGGAGCGCCTAGATGACCAATGACGGTGAGCGGGACCCGATCGCGCGTGCTCGTGCCCTCAGCGCCACCTACGATTCCGTCCTCGCAGGTGACAGGGCAGCGACCCCACCGCGACCGCTGGTGTCGGCGTCGTGGCAGCGCAGTCTGGCCGCGCACGTCGACCCGGACAAGGGCCTGCCGCCGGTGGTCGTACCGGAGTCGGAGATCCCGGAGCTGCGCAAGGCGCATCCACTCAACGAGGTGATGCCGCTGCTGCGCAGCACCCTCGTGAGCATCGCCGACGAGGCGATGCACGTCATGCTCGTCACGGACGCCAACGGTGTGATCCTGTGGCGCGAGGGCGCCTCGTCCCTGCTGCACACCGCCGACGACTCCGGGTTGTGCCCCGGCTACCGCGTCTCCGAGGACGCGATCGGCACCAACGCGATGGGCACCACGATCGCCGTCGACGCGCCGGTCGCGATCCACTCCGCCGAACACCTGGTGCGCACGTTCCACCGCTGGACCTGCGCGGCCGCCCCCGTCCACGATCCGGACACCGGCGCCATCCTCGGCGCGATCGACATCAGCGGGCCGCTGCACACGGTCCACCCGGCGATGATGCAGCTGGTGTCGGCCACCGCCCAGCTCGCCGAGCACCAGCTGCGGGTGCGCCTGGCCATCGCCGACGAGCGGCTGCGCGTGCGCAACATGCCGCACCTGCGCAACGTCAACGGCGCCGGCGCGCTCCTGAGCCCGAGCGGGCGCATCATCGCGGGCGAGCCCTACGACGGGTGGCCCGCGCGGATCGAGGTGCCCCCCGGCGCCGACCGCGTGCAGCTGCCGGACGGTCGCGAGATGGTCGTCGAGCGGCTCGCCGAGGGCTACCTGCTCTACCAGCCGAAGTCGTCGTCCGCGAGCACGCGCAAGCGCAGCGCGCTGACCCTGCGGTTCATGGGCGAGGGCGCGCCCAGCGTCGTCGTCGACGGCAAGGTGGTGCCGCTGACCCTGCGGCCCGCCGAACTGCTCACCGCGCTCGCGCTGCACCGCGAGGGGCTCACCGCGGAGCGGCTGGCGCTCTCGCTCTACGGCGAGGACGGCAACCCCACCACGGTGCGCGGCGAGATCCTGCGGCTGCGCGGGCTGATCGGGGCGCACGTGCTGCGCACCCGCCCGTACCGACTGGACGCCACCGTCGACTCCGACTTCGACGTCGTGCGCCGCGCCCTGCGCGAGGGCCGCACTCTGGACGCTCTGCGGGCCTGCGCTGGGGAGCTGCTGCCGCGCTCCGACGCGCCGGAGATCCGCGAGCTGCGTGACGAGATCACCGCCAACCTCCGGCAGGCCGTGCTGGCCAGCGACGATCCCGAGGTGCTCGCCGAGTACTGCGCGCACGCGCTGGGCCGCGACGACCTGGAGGCGCACGAGATCGCCCTCGATCTGCTGCCGGGCAGCGATCCGCGCCGCCCGCAGATCGAGGCGCGGTGCCGGGTGCTGACCGACGAGCTGTAGGGCGGAGGCCCGAGCCGGCACCCGGCGGCCGGCTGCTACTCGACCGTGACGCTCTTGGCGAGGTTGCGCGGCTTGTCCACGTCGCGATCGAGCGCGACGGCCGCGTGGTAGGCGAGCAGCTGCAGCGGGATCGACAGCAGGATCGGGTCGAGCTCCGGCTCGTTGCGCGGCACGACGATCGTGCGGTCCGCCAGCTCGGTGGGCAGCTCGCGGTGCGCCACCGCGATCACCGGGCCCTTGCGCGCCTTGATCTCCGACAGCGTCGAGGTGTTCTTGTCCAGCAGCTCGTCGTCGGGGACGAGCGCGACCGTCGGCATCTCCGGGCTGATCAGCGCCAGCGGACCGTGCTTCAGCTCGGCCGACGGGTAGGCCTCCGCGTGCACGTAGGAGACCTCCTTCAGCTTCTGCGCGCCCTCCCGGGCCACCGGCCAGCCGCGGCGGCGGCCGACGTACATCACGCTGGAGGCCTGCGCCAGCTCCTTGGCGATCTCGGCGATGTGCGCCTCGTTCTGCAGGATCTCGCTGACCTGGTCGGGCAGTCGCTGCAGCCCGGTGATGATGCGGCGGCCGTCGCTGGGCGACAGGTCGCGCATGCGGCCGAAGTGCAGCGCGAGCAGCACGAACGCCACGACCGTCGAGGTGAACGACTTGGTGGCCGCGACCGACATCTCCGGGCCGGCGTGCAGGTAGATGCCGCCGTCGACCTGGCGGGCGATCGTCGAGCCGACGACGTTGACGATGCCGATGACCCGCCCGCCCTTGCGCTGCAGCTCCTGGACGGCGGCGAGCGTGTCGATCGTCTCGCCGCTCTGGCTGACCGCGACGTAGAGGGTGTCGGGCTCGACGACCGGGTTGCGGTAGCGGAACTCCGAGGCGGGCTCGGCGCTGGCGGGCACGCGGGCGAGGTCCTCGATCAGCTGGGCACCCAGCTCGCCCGCGTAGCAGGCGGAGCCGCAGCCGAGGATCTTCACCCGCTTGATCTCGCGCGCCTCCCGCACGGTGAGGTTGAGCCCGCCGAGGTGCGCGGTGTCGAAGCGCTCGTCGAGCCGGCCGGACAGCGCGCGGGCGATCGTGCGCGGCTGCTCGTTGATCTCCTTGATCAGGAAGTGCGCGTTGTCGCCGATCTCGGCGCCGACGACGTCCCAGTCGATCGTGGACGGGCTCTTCGCCGTGGAGCGGTCGTCGAGGGTGAAGGTGCGGTAGCCGGTCGCGGTCAGCGTGGCCAGCTCGCCGTCGTCGAGGTAGACGACCTGGCGGGTGTAGCCGACGAGCGCGGCGACGTCGGAGGCGACGAACATCTCCTTCTCACCGATGCCCAGCAGCACCGGGCTGCCGTTGCGGGCCACGACGAGCCGGTCGGGGTGCTCGGCGTCGAGCACGGCCAGCCCGTACGCGCCGACGACCTGGCGCAGCGCGGCCCGCACGGCCTCCTCGAGGGTCGTGGCGCCGTCGGCGAACGCGGCCGCGACGAGGTGCGCGACGGTCTCGGTGTCGGTCTGCGAGGTGAACTCGACCCCGTCCGCGACGAGCTTCGCGCGCAGCTCGTCGGCGTTCTCGATGATCCCGTTGTGGACCACCGCGATGCGGCCGGCCATGTCGGTGTGCGGGTGCGCGTTCTCCGGCGTCGGCTCACCGTGGGTGGCCCAGCGGGTGTGCCCGATGCCCGGGGAGCCCTTGAAGCGCGCGGGGAGATCGGCGGCGAGGTCGGCGACCCGGCCGGAGACCTTGCGGACCTTCAACCCACCGCGGGAGGCGACGGCGACCCCTGCCGAGTCGTAGCCGCGGTACTCCAACCGGCCGAGGCCCTCGATCAGGATCGGTGCCGCGTCCTGCGAGCCGACGTATCCGACGATGCCGCACATGCATTTCCTCCGAGGGTCGAGGGTCGAGCCGGGTCGTGGATCAGCCGTACACGATGCGCCGCAGCTGCCGCGGTGACAGCTCCGGCGGGGCGAACCGCCGCTGCGCCAGCTCCGCGCCGAGCGCGCGGAAGATCTGGTCGTTGGTGTGCCCGCTGCGCTGGAGCTCGCGGTGCCGGCGGCGCACGTAGTCCCGCACCGGCTCGGCGAAGTACGCCACGACCTCGTCGACGACTCGTGCGGCCTCTCCCGGGCTCAGCGGGGTGGTGCGCGTCAGGTGCTCGACCAGATCGGCGTACAGACCGCGGGGCACGCAACGACTGTGCACCCTTGGACCCCGAAACGCCAAATTCCTGCCCGAAATCGGGCAGAACATGCCCGTGAGCAGGAGTTAAGCAGTACCCCGGGCACGGAGCCTCCCCCTGAAGGGCCAGGACACTCCACCTGACGGGCCAGTACGCAGTGCGCGCGAGTCGCGGATCCCGTGGCGGCGAGTTGCAGGAATCACGTCGGCGAATCGCGGATCCGGTGACGGCGAGTCGCGCGTTCGGGGCCGCCGAGACGCGGACTCCGTGACGCGCGGCCAGCCCGAGCGGGCTATGCCGGCGGGCGCACCCGCCGGGCGCGGATCGCGGCCGTGCCACCGAACCGGTCGATCACCTCGGCCAGCAGGGCCCGGGCGTCCGCGAGGCGCTCCGCCCCGTAGGCGTCCGCCAGCTCGGCGTCGAGCCGGGCGCGCAGGCGGCGGGCCGCGGCGACGGCGGCTTCGCCGGTCCCGGTCAGCTGCAGCCGGCGGGCCCGGGCGTCCCCCGGCACCGGCGCTCGGACGAGCAGGCCGCGGCGCTCCATGTCGGCGACGGTCTTGGACGCCGCCTGCTGGGTCACCCCCATCCGCCGCGCCAGCTCGGTGATCGACAGTGGTTCGGCGAGCACGTGCTGGATCACCACAGCGTCGGAGAACCGCAGGTCGGGCAGCCCCTCGGCGACGAGGCGGCGCTGCAGCTCGTCGGCCATCACCCAGCCGGCGAACAGCGCGAGCAGTGACAGCTCCAGCTCAGCGACCCTATGATGCACAACCATGGTTGTGGATTCTACGGACGGCGTGCTCGACGGCTTCGTGCGCGTCGCGCACCGCATCGTCTGGTGCACCCTCGCCACGGTCGACGGGCGCGGCCGCCCGCGCTCCCGCGTCGTGCACCCGGTCTGGGAGCGCACGAGCGACGGACTGACCGGCTGGGTCTACACGCGCCCGGCCAGCCCGAAGATCGCTCACCTGCGGCGCACTCCGTACGTCTCCTGCTCGTACTGGGACCCGCAGCAGGAGGTCGCCGTCGCCGAGTGCGCGGCCGACGTGACCGATGATCCGGCCGTGCGAGAGCACGTGTGGGCGCTGGCCACCGGCCTGCCCGAGCCGCTCGGGTTCGATCCGCGGATCATGGGCGTCACCGACGTCACCGACCCGGGCGTGGTGATCCTGCGGCTCACCCCGTGGCGGCTAGCGACCGGCGGCGCGGTCTGGCGACGCAGCACCGCCGCCTGATCAGGCGGCTTCCGGCTCCAGGCTCCCGGCCGCCCACAACCGCGCGTACACCCCGCCCTGCGCGAGCAGCTCGTCGTGCGTGCCCAGCTCGACGATCCGGCCGGCGTCGAGCACCGCGATGCGGTCGGCACGGGCGGCCGTGGCCAGCCGGTGCGCGACCACGAACGCGGTCCGCCGGGCCAGCAGCTTGTCGCCGGCCGCGAGCACGGCGGCCTCGGTCGCCGGGTCGAGCGCCGCGGTGGCCTCGTCGAACAGCAGGATGTCCGGATCGGCCAGCTCCGCGCGGGCCAGTGCGATCAGCTGCCGCTGCCCCGCCGAGAGCCCCTGGCCGCGCTCGCCGACGGGCTGGCGGAACCCGTGCGGCAAGCTGCGCACCAGCTCGTACGCCCCGACCGCGCGCGCGGCGGCCTCGATCTCCGCCTGGGACGCGTCCGGGCGGGCGTAGGCGATGTTGGTCGCGACGTCGCCGGTGAACAGGTGCGGCTCCTGCGGCACGATGCCCAGCCGGCGCCGGTAGTCGGCCAGGCGCCACCGCCGCACGTCGACCCCGTCGACGAACACCTGCCCCTCCCCGGCGTCGTAGAACCGGGCGAGCAGCTTCACCAGCGTCGACTTGCCCGCGCCGGTGGCCCCGACCAGCGCGATCGTCTCCCCGGGCGCGACGGTGAGCGACACGTCGTGCAGCGCGGGCGGCGCGTCCGGCGCGTACCGGAACGTCACGTTGCGCAGCTCGACCGCGCCCGTCAGCCGCTCCGGCACCGCCACCTGCTCTCCGTCCGGCACGTCCGGCACCGACGACGGGGTGCGCAGCAGCTCGCCGATGCGGGTGAGCCCGATGCGGGCCTGCTGGTAGCCGTCGAAGACCTGCGACAGCTGCTGCACCGGCGCGAAGAACATCGCGAGGTAGAGCAGGAACGCGGTGAGCACACCGGGCGAGAGGTCCCCGGCCGCCACGCGCGCGGCCCCGACGGCCAGCACCGACAGCTGCGCGACGTCGGAGAGCAGCGCCGCGAACGGGAAGTACGTGGCGACCAGCCGCTGGGCGCGGATGCGGGAGCGCCGGTAGGCGTCGCTGCGCCGGGCGAACCGGTCGGCCGCCCGCTCCTCGTGCACGTACGCCTGCGCCACCCGCACGCCGGTGACGTTCTCCTGCATGTCGGCGTTGACGATGCTGACCTTCTCGCGGGCCTCCGCGTACGCGCGCGAGGCGGAGCGGCGGAACAGCACCGTCGCCACGATCAGCACGGGCACGGTGGCGAGCGCGACCAGCGCGAGCTCGACGTCGGTGAGCAGCAGCGCCACCGCCACCCCGACGACGGTCATCAGGCTCACCACGGCCTGCGCCAGCCCGGTCTGCAGGAACGTCGACAGCGCGTCGACGTCGGTGGTCATCCGGGTCATGATCCGACCGGACAGCTCGCGCTCGTAGTAGTCGAGCCCCAGCCGCTGCAGGTGCGCGTAGCTGCGCACCCGCAGCAGGTACAGCAGGCTCTCCCCGGTCCGGGCGGCCAGCACGGTCTGCGCCGCGACGAAGAACCAGTCCGCCGCGACGATCCCGATCGCCAGCAGTGCGGCGACCAGCAGCACCTGCTCAGAGCCGGCGGTGATGCCGCCGTCGACGGCGAAGCGGGCGACCGAGGGGAACGCGAGCGAGGCCAGCGCGTCGAGGGCGACCATCGCCAGCGCCCCGACGAACACCCACCGCACCGGCCGCAGCAGCCGGGCCAGCCGGAACCCCGGGTCCGGCGCGGTCGGATCGCCCCCGCGCAGCCGCGGCTCCTCGGTGGCGGGCGGCAGTTCCGCGACCCGGCGCAGCAGCTCGGGCGACGCCGGCATCGACGCCGCGGCCGTCATCGCCGACGGCGGCCCGCCGCGCACCGCCGCATCGGCCGTCCGGGCCGCCCCGACGCCCGCGAACCCGGATTCCCCCACCTGCGGCCACAGCTCGTCGCTGATCCCGGTCGCGACCGGCGCCGGGCCCGCGGCGGTGACGGTGATGCCCATCAGCTCGCGGAACAGTGCGCTGCGCGCGGTGAGCTCGGCCTCCGTGCCGACGTCGACGATCCGCCCGTCGTCCAGCACCGCGATCCGGTCGGCAAGTGCGAGCGTGGAGCGCCGGTGCGCGACCAGGATCGTGGTGCGCCCGGCGGTCAGCTCGCGCAGCGTGTCGAGGATGGCCGCCTCGGTGGCGGTGTCGACCGCGGACGTGGCGTCGTCGAGCAGCAGCACCCTGGGATCGGTGAGCACCGCCCTGGCCAGCGCGATCCGCTGCCGCTGCCCGCCGGACAGGGTCAGCCCGCGCTCCCCGACGAGGGTGTCGTAGCCCTGCGGCAGCGACTCGACGAACTCGTCGACCCGGGCGGCGGCCGCGGCGGCGCGCACCTCCTCGTCGGTGGCGTCGGGTCGGCCGTAGGCGATGTTGGCCCGGATCGTGTCGGAGAACAGGAACGCCTCCTCGAACACCACCCCGAGCTGGCGGCGCAGCTCCTGCAGCCGCAGCCGGGGCAGCGGCACCCCGCCCAGGCGCAGCTCGCCCTCCTGCGGGTCGTAGAACCGCGGCAGCAGCAGCGCCACCGTCGACTTGCCGGACCCGGCCGGCCCGACCAGCGCCAGCGTCTCCCCCGGCTCGACGCGCAGCGACACGTCGGACAGCACGGGCTCGCTGCGGCTGTAGCCGAACGTCACGTGGTCCAGCTCGACCGACAGCGGCCCCTCCGGCAGCGGCAGCGGGTCGGCGGGGTCGACGACCTCGGGCTGGGAGTCCTGCAGCTCGTAGACGCGCTCCGCGGCGGCCCGGGTCAGCTGCGCGGTCACCACGAGCGAGCCGAGCAGCCGCGCGGGCCCGGCCAGCTGGGCGACGTAGGTGACGAACGCCAGGAACGTGCCGATGCTGATCTGCCCCCGCAGCGCCAGCCAGCCGCCGAGGCCGATCACCCCGACCTGCCCGACCATCGGCAGCAGCTGCAGGGTCGGGTTGAGCCGGGCGGTGAGCCAGGCCGCGCGCATGCGCTCCGCGTAGAGCCGCCGCGCGCGCTTCTCCAGGGCGGCGACCTCACGCACCTCCTGCCCGAAGCCCTTCACCACCCGGACGCCGGTGACGGTCTCCTCGACGTGCTGGGCGATGTCGGCGGCCCGCTGCTGCGCCGACCACGTGGCCGGGAACAGCCGCCGCCGCGACCGCGCCACCAGCCAGGCCGCGAGCGGGAAGAGCACCACCGTGAACAGCGTCAGCAGCGGCGACAGCCACAGCATCGCGCCCACCGACACCACGGCCAGCACCAGCGAGCCGATCGACAGCGGCGTGATCATCAGCAGGCCCTGGACCTGCTGGACATCGGTGTTGGCGCGCGAGACGACCTGCCCGGTGCGCAGCGCGTCCTGCTTCTCGCCGTCCAGCCGGGCGACCGCGGCGAACACCGCTCGGCGCATGTCGTGCTGCACGTCCAGCGCCAGCTTGCCGCCGAGGTAGCGGCGCAGGAACGCCGCGCCGAACCGCACGACGGCCAGCACCGCGAACGCGACCACGACGGGGCCGAGCAGCTCGGTGGAGCCCGCGACCGCCTCGTCGACGGCGACCCGGGTGAGCAGCGGCCCGATCGCGTCCAGCCCGACCCCGAGGATCGACGCGGCCAGCGCGCCGAACATGACGGCCCGGTGCTGCAGACACGCGCGCAGCAGCCGGCGGATCCAGCCCAGCTCGGAATCGGGACGACGCACGGGCTCCACGGTAAGCCGTTCCGCCGACGGAGATCGCCGCACGCCGTCCGGCGCAGCTGGTGGGCTGGCACGATGAGCCGCATGTCGGCGGACCGGGAGTTCTGGGACGAGCGGTGGTCGCTCGCCCTGCACGCGCCCGGGCAGGCGCTCACCCGCCGCCCGCCGCACGCGTACCTGACCGAGGCGGTGCGCGATCTTCCACCCGGCCGGGCCCTCGACGCCGGCTGCGGCGACGGCGCCGACGCGCTCTGGCTCGCCGCCCGCGGCTGGCGGGTGACCGCGCTCGACTTCTCCCCCGCCGCGCTGACCCACGCCAGGGCGAACGCGGACGCGGCCGGCCCGGCGGTGGCGGCGCGCGTGTCCTGGCTCGAGGCCGACCTGCGGACCTGGCAGCCCCCGGCCGGTGCGTTCGACCTGGTCATCTGCCTGTACGTGCAGGTCGCGGGCTCCACGCCGGACGTGCTCGCGCGGATCGCCTCCGGTGTCGCCCCCGGCGGCACGCTGCTCGTGGTCGGCCACCACGCCCTGGGCACGGCCGACGAGCGGCCGCAGGCCTCCGTCGCCGACGCCGTGACCACGCTCGATCCCCGGGAGTGGGAGCTCGTCGTCGCCGAGGACCGGCTGCGGGCGAACGGCACCGGCCTCGACGCGGTGATCAACGCCCGCCGCACGGCCTGACCTCGCAGGTCCTGCCGCCGTTCGCCCCTGCCGCGGAAGGCGGGCTCTCGGTTAGCATCCGCCGATCAGCTGCAGTGACGCAGATCTCACGGGGGAGAGGGACCGCATGACGGACCAGACCGACTTCGCCTCGATCGTCGCGGACATCGCCCGGGAACGCCCTGACGACATCGCGTTGACGTACTACGACCGGTCGTGGACGTGGGCGCAGTTCGTCGAGCGGATCCAGCGCAACGCCGCCGCCCAGCGCGCCGCCGGTCTGCAGCCCGGTGACCGGGTGGCCGTGCTGGACCTCAACCACCCGTCGTGCCTGGAGACCACGCTGGCGTGCGCGCAGGTCGGCACGGCGAACGCCATCGTGAACTTCCGCCTGGCCCCGCCCGAGATCATCTACGTGATCAACGACGCGCAGGCGAAGATCCTGTTCGTCGGCCCGGAGTTCGCCGGCGCCGTCGCGCAGATCCGGGAGAAGATCCCGACGGTGCAGACGGTCGTGCACGTCGGCGGGGAGAACGACGAGTACGAGGCCTGGCTGGCCGCGCACGAGCCGGACCCCGAGCACTACCCGGCCCGGCCCGACGACTGCTTCGTGCAGCTCTACACGTCGGGCACGACCGGCTTCCCGAAGGGCGCGCTGCTCACCCACCGCGGGATGCTCAGCCACGCCCGCAACGTCGCCACCGACTTCGAACTGGGCCCCGAGTCGCGGGTGCAGGTGGCGATGCCGCTGTTCCACGTCGGCGGCACCAGCTACGCGCTGCTGACGCTCGCCCAGGGCGCCCGCATCTCGATGCTGCGCGTGCCCGACCCGGTCGCCGTGTGGGACATGCTGGAGCGCGAGCGCATCACCCACACGTTCCTGGTCCCGGCGCTGCTCGCGACGATGATGCAGGTGCCCGACGCCGAGGAGCGCGACGTGAGTGCGCTGCAGGCGCTCTCGTACGGGGCCTCACCCATGCCGCTGCCGGTGCTGCGGCAGTGCCTGAAGGTCTTCCCCGGGAAGATGCACCAGGTCTACGGCATGACCGAGGCGTGCGGCGTGGTGTCCTCGCTGGGTCCGGAGGACCACGACGAGAGCCCGGAGAAGGCGCACCGGCTGCTGTCGGCCGGCAAACCGATCCACGGCGTCGAGATGGAGGTGCGCGATCCCGCGACCGGCGAGCCCGTGCCGGTCGGCTCGCCCGGCGAGATCTGGGTGCGCACCGAGCAGCTGATGGCCGGCTACTGGCAGAAGCCCGACGCCACCGAGTCCGCGATCACCCCGGACGGCTGGCTGCGCAGCGGCGACGGCGGCTACATGGACGCCGACGGCTACTTCTACGTCACCGACCGGATCAAGGACATGATCATCAGCGGTGGGGAGAACATCTACCCCGCCGAGATCGAGCGGGTGCTGGTCGAGCACCCGACGGTCGCCGACGTCGCCGTCATCGGCGTGCCGGACGACAAGTGGGGCGAGGTGCCGAAGGCGATCGTCGTCCCGGCGCCGGGGCAGACCGTCGATCCCGACGAGCTGATCGCCTACAGCCGCGAGCACCTGGCGTCGTTCAAGTGCCCCAAGTCGGTGGAGATCATCGACGAGCTGCCGCGCAACCCCTCGGGCAAGGTGCTGAAGAAGGACCTGCGCGCGAAGTACTGGGAAGGCCGCGAGCGCCAGGTCGTCTGACCACCGGCCCCCGCGGCCCTCCCCAGGCTCAGCCGGGCAGCCCCACGAGCTCCGCGAGGCGCGCGCGGTGGCTGCCCGGCGTGCCGAGGGCCAGCTGGTCCGCCTTCGCCCGCTTCAGGTAGAGGTGGGCGGGGTGCTCCCAGGTCATGCCGATGCCGCCGTGCAGCTGGATGGCCTCCTCGGCGGCGGTCACAGCCAGCTCGCCGCAGAACGACGCCGCAACCGCCGTCGCGACCGGCACGTCCGGGTCGTCCGCGGCGAGCGCGGCCGCGGCGTGCCGGGCGGCCGCCACCCCGTTGTCGACAGCGATGGCGAGGTCGGCGAGCCGGTGCTTGATCGCCTGGAAGCCGCCGACGACGCGGCCGAACTGCCGGCGCACCTTCAGGTAGGCGACGGTCTCCGCCAGGCACCAACGGGCCAGCCCGACCTGCTCCGAGGCGAGCAGCGCCGCCCCGGCCCGCAGGCCGGCCCGCACCGCCGGCTCGGCGTCGGCGACGACGAGCTCACCCGCGGCGCCGTCGAACGCGACGTCGGCGAGCTGGCGACTCATGTCCAGGCTCACCACCGGAGCGATCCGGGCGTGCTCGGCCGGTACCGCGTACAGGCCGCCTCCGGCGGGCACGAGCAGGACATCGGCCTCCAGCGCCCCGGCGACGCTCGTGACAGCGCCGGTGATCCGCCCGTCGGCGGTGAGGTCGAGCGCCGGCAACGGGGCGTCCGGCCCGGTGGTCAGCGGGACGGCCAGCGCGGCCACCCGCTCCCCAGCGGCCAGCTCCCCCAGCAGAGCGGCGCCGGTGCCCGCCACCGCGGTGGTGGCGATGACCGCGCTGGTCAGGAACGGCACCGGGGCCACCGCCCGGCCCAGCTCCTCCAGCACGACCGCCGCCTCCCGCGCGGACGCACCCGCTCCGCCCGCGGCCTCCGGCACGAGCAGCCCGGCCAGGCCCAGCTCGACGGCGACGGTCTTCCACAGCCCCGGCACCGCGCTGCGGTCGCCGTCGTACATCGCGATCACCGCGGCCGGGGTGCAGCGGTCGGCGAGCGCGCCGCGGACCGTGGCCCGCAGGTCCTCCTCGACCTCCGAGTACAGCAGGTCCAGCTCGCTCACCGCTGCAGCTCCTTCCACGGGACGTCCTTGTCCACCCGCGGCTCGGGCGGCAGGCCGAGCACCCGTTCGGCGACGATGTTGCGCAGGACCTCGCTGGTGCCGCCCTCGATCGAGTTGCCCTTGGCGCGCAGGTAGCGGTAACCGTGGTCGCGGCCGGTCATGTCCACCTGCTCGGGCCGCACCATCGTCCAGTCCGAGTAGCGCAGCCCGTCCTCGCCGCGCAGCTCCAGCTCCAGCGCCGACAGCTGCTGGTTGATCCGCGCGAACGTCACCTTCGTCGCCGCGCCCTCCGGGCCGGGCTGGCCCTGGGCGAGCTTCTGCCGCAGCCGGATCCCGGTCAGCCGGGCCACCTCGGCCTCCACCCACAGTCGCAGCAGTCGGTCGTGCAGCTCCGGGGTGCGCTTCTCCGGCAGGCTGCGCCACGCCTCGACGACCTTGCCGATCATGCCGCTCTCCCGGGGTGCGGCCCGGCCGCCGATCGCCACGCGCTCGTTGTTCAGCGTCGCGGTGGCGACCCGCCAGCCCTGCCCCACCTCGCCGATCCGGTACGCGTCCGGGATGCGCACGTCGGTCAGGAAGACCTCGTTGAACTCGGCCTCCCCGGTGATCTGGCGCAGCGGCCGCACGTCGACGCCCGGGTCGGTCATGTCGCACACGAAGTACGTCAGCCCGGCGTGCTTCGGCTTGTCGGGATCGGTGCGGGCCACCAGGATCGCGAACCGGGCGTTGTGCGCCGACGAGGTCCACACCTTCTGCCCGTTGACGATCCACTCGTCGCCGTCGCGGACCGCGCGGGTGGCGAGGTTGGCCAGGTCGGAGCCGGCGCCGGGCTCGCTGAACAGCTGGCACCAGATCTCCTCGCCCGTCCACAGCGGACGCAGGAAGCGGCGCTTCTGCTCCTCGGTGCCGAAGGCGAGGATCGTCGGCGCGGCCATGCCGAGCCCGATCACGTTGCGACGGGGCGCGTTGTCCGGCGCCCCGGCCGCCGCGAACGCCGCGTCGACCTCGGACTGCCGCGCGGCCGGCAGCCCGAGCCCGCCGTGGCCCTCCGGGAACCACACCCACGCCAGGCCGGCGTCGTAGCGGGCGCGGAGGAACTCCAGCCGGTCCGTGGTGGCCGGATCGTGCTCGGCGAGGAACCGCTCGACCACGGCCGCGAGATCCACGCCGGGGTCGACCTCACCCACCGCGCTCCTCCCGGGCGCGGCGCTGACGGCGCAGCTCGGCCCGCCCCAGCGAGTTCTTGTGCACCTCGTCGGGCCCGTCGGCGAACCGCAGCGTGCGGTTGTGCGCGTAGGCGTAGGCGAGGGGGAAGTCCTGCGAGAGCCCGCCGCCGCCGTGGACCTGGATGGCCTTGTCGAGGATCCACTCGACGGTCGCCGGAGTGGCGATCTTGATGGCCTGGATCTCGGTGTGGGCGCCCTTGTTGCCGACGGTGTCCATCAGCCACGCGGTCTTGAGCACCAGCAGGCGCAGCTGCTCGATCCGCACCCGCGCCTCGGCGATCCACTCCCGGATCACGCCCTGATCGGCCAGCGGCTTGCCGAACGCGACCCGCTCGTCGGCCCGGGCGCACATCAGCTCCAGGGCCCGCTCGGCGGCGCCGATCGCGCGCATGCAGTGGTGGATGCGGCCGGGACCGAGCCGGGCCTGCGCGATGGCGAACCCGTCGCCCTCCTGCCCGATCAGGTTGCTCACCGGCACCCGGACGTCGGTGAAGGTCAGCTCGGCGTGCCCGCCGTGCTCGTGGTCGTCGTAGCCGAGGACGTGCATCGCGCGCTTGACCTCGACGCCCGGGGTGTCCCGCGGCACCAGGACCATCGACTGCTGGCGGTGCCGATCGGCCGACGGATCGGTCTTGCCCATGACGATGAAGATCCGCGCGTTCGGGTTCATCGCCCCGGTGATCCACCACTTGCGGCCGTTGATGACGTACTCGTCGCCGTCGCGCTCGATGCGGGTGGAGATGTTCGTGGCGTCGGACGAGGCCACATCCGGCTCGGTCATCGCGAAGGACGAGCGGATCTCGCCCTCCAGGAGCGGCTCCAGCCACTCCTTGCGCTGGGCCTCGGTGCCGAACAGCGACAGCACCTCCATGTTCCCGGTGTCCGGCGCCGCGCAGTTCAGCGCGGGCGGGGCCAGGTGGATGCTGCGCCCGGTGATCTCGGCCAGCGGGGCGTACTGCAGGTTGGTCAGCCCGGCGCCGTGCTCGCCCGGCAGGAACAGGTTCCACAGCCCGCGCCGGCGGGCCTCGGCCCGCAGCTCCTGCAGCACCGGCGCCGAGTCCCACGCCCAGCGGTTCGGCAGCTGCTCCAGCTGCTCCTCGAACACGGGTTCGGCCGGGTAGACGTAGTTGTCCATGAACTCGAGCAGCGACTCGCGCAGCTCGTTCGTGCGGGCGTCGAAGGCGAAATCCATCGAAACTCCTCGATCGGTGTTCCCGGGCGCGGACTGCGCCGTCCGCGGTCCGGGCCCCCCGTCCTGTTCTGCGAGCGGCTCAGCGGGACGGCACAGAGGGTGGGCACGAATAGGGTCGACGACACGGGGTGGCTCAGAGCCTGTCCGCTTCGAGCCGCCGCTGCAGCTTGTTCATACCGGCGAGCCAGCGGTCGGTGTCGGTGGCGCGGGTGGCGTAGTACTTGGCGACCTCGGGGTGCGGCAGGATCAGGAACCGGTCGTCCTGCAGCGCCTGCCACACGGTCTCGGCGACGTCCTGCGGGGTGAGCGCGGTGTCGTGGGAGAGCAGCTCGCGCAGCGGCCCGGTCTCCTCCAGCATCTTCGTCTGCACCCCCTGCGGGCAGATCGCCTGAACGATGATCCCGCGGTGGCGGTAGGTGGCCGAGAGCCACTCCGCGAACGCGACCGCGCCGTGCTTGGTCACCGAGTACGCGGGCGCCTCCAGCATCGTGAGCAGCCCGGCCGCGGAGGCCGTGACGACGAACCGGCCGCTGCCGCGCTCCAGCCACTCGGGCACGAGCAACCGGGCAGCGCGCACGTGCGCGAGCACGTTGACCTCGAGCGACGCCGTCCAGTCCGCCTCGCTCATGTCCAGGCCGAAGCCTCGGGCGATGCCGGCGTTGGCGAACCACACGTCGATCGCGCCGAGGTGCTCGCGAGCCGACTCGACCAGCGCCGCGACCCCGGCCTCGGACGCCGCGTCACCGGGCACGGGGACCCCGCCGATCGCGGCGGCGACCTCCGAGACCGCCGCCGCGTCCAGGTCGTTGACGACGACCCGGGCGCCCTCGGCGGCCATCCGCGTCGCGAGCGCCCGGCCGATGCCGCGACCCGCACCCGTGATCACGACCCCCTTGCCGCGCACCACGTCGGAGCCGGCCATCACACACCGCCCGTCAGCGTCACACCGCCGTCGACGACGATCGTCTGGCCGGTCATCCAGCCCGCGTCGGGCGAGAGCAGGAACGCCACCACGCTGCCGACGTCGTCGGGCACGCCGAGCCGCTTGAGCGGGTAGACCGACGCCACCTCCTCCTCGCGGCCCTCGTAGAGCTTGGTGGCGAAGCGGGTCTTCACCACGGCCGGGGCGACCGCGTTGACGCGGACGTCCGGGCCGAGCTCCACGGCCAGCTCCTGGGTGAGGTAGGCGAGCATCGCCTTGCTGGCGCCGTACATGCCGATGCCGGGCGCCGGCCGCTGCCCGGCCACCGACGAGACGTTGACGACCGCGCCGCCGTGCTCGCCCATCCACGCGCGGTGGACGTGCTGCACCCACGACAGCGCCGCCAGGCAGTTGACCTCGACGATCTTGCGCGCCGCGTCGAGGTCCAGCTCGAGCAGCGGCCCGTAGACGGGGTTGATGCCGGTGTTGTTCACCAGTAGGTCGGCGCTGCCGAACGCCTCGATCGCCAGCTTGACGACTTCGGCCTGGTGCGCGGTGTCCGCGGCGTTGCCCGCTACGCCCAACGCGTGCTCAGCGCCGCCGAGGGCCGCGACGGCGTCGTCGAGCGCCTCCTGCTTGCGCGCGGTGATCACGACGCGGGCACCCTCGTCGACCAGCCGCTGCGCGATCGCGAGGCCGATGCCGCGGCTGGCACCGGTGACGATCGCCGTGCGCCCGGTGAACCGGCCCGTCACGAGAGCCGCTCCAGGATCATCGCCATGCCCTGACCGCCGCCGACGCACATGGTCTCCAGGCCGATCTGCTTGTCGTGCCACTGCAGCGAGTGGATCAGCGTGCTGGTGATCCGGGCGCCGGTCATGCCGAACGGGTGGCCGACGGCGATCGCGCCGCCGTTCACGTTCAGCTTCTCCTCGGGGATGCCCAGCTCCCGCGCGGAACCGATCACCTGGACGGCGAACGCCTCGTTGATCTCGACCAGGTCGATGTCGTCGATGGTCATTCCGGCGCGCTTGAGCGCCTGGCGGGTGGCGTCCACCGGGCCGAGCCCCATGATCTCCGGCGAGAGCCCGCTGACCCCGGTGGCGACGATCCGCGCCAGCGGGGTGATCCCCAGCTCGGCGGCCTTGCGGTCGGACATCACGATCACCGCGGCGGCACCGTCGTTGAGCGGGCAGCAGTTGCCGGCGGTCACGGTGCCGTCGGGGCGGAACGCGGGCTTCAGCTGGGAGACCGCCTCCAGAGTGGTGCCCGGCCGCGGGCCGTCATCGGCGGAGACGACCGTGCCGTCGGGCAGCGTGACCGGGGTGATGTCGCGGGCCCAGAACCCGTCGGCGATCGCCTTCTCGGCGAGGTTCTGGCTGCGCACGCCGAACTCGTCCTGCTCGCGGCGGGTGATGCCGGTGGCCTGCGCGACGTTCTCCGCGGTCTGGCCCATCGCGATGTAGACGTCGGGCAGCTCGCCGTCGGCGCGCGGGTCGCTCCACGTGCCCTCGCCCGCGGCCAGCGCGGCGGTGCGCGCCTTGGCGTCGTCGAAGATCGGGTTCTCGGTGCCGGGCAGCCCGTCGGCGGCGCCCTTCCCGTACCGGCTGACGGTCTCGACGCCGGCGGAGATGAACACGTCGCCCTCGCCGGCCTTGATCGCGTGCATCGCCATGCGGGTGGTCTGCAGGCTCGACGAGCAGTACCGGTTCACGGTCACGCCGGGCAGGTGGTCCATGCCGGCCATGACGGCGACGACGCGCGCCAGGTTGTGGCCCTGCTCGCCCGCGGGCTGCGCGCAGCCGAGCATGAGGTCGTCGATCTCGCGGCGGTCGAGCTGAGGAACCTGCGCCAGGGCCGCCTCGACCATCTGCAGGGTGAGGTCGTCGGGGCGCATCTCCTTCAGCGAGCCCTTGTTCGCGCGGCCTATCGGCGAGCGGGCTACGGCGACGATCACGGCTTCGGGCATCGGCGACCTCCTGGGGTTACTAAGCGCTTGCTTAGGATCGTAGACTCCTACGCTTGGCAGCGGAAGGAGGCCCGGTCCCCGGACCGATGAGCGGCATCACAGATGCAGAACGGAGCACCGTGACCAGCACCCAGGACCGGTCGCGCAGCGACGAGACCCGGGCCAAGCTGCTCGACGCCGCGACGACCGCGTTCGCCGAGCGGGGGTTCCACGCCACGACGACCCGCGACATCGCGGCCGCCGCCGGCATGAGCCCCGCCGCGGTGTACGTCCACCACCGCTCCAAGGAGGAGCTGCTCTACCTGATCTCGCGCCGGGGCCACGAGAACACGCTCGCCATCATCCGCGCCGCGGTCGCCGACGTCACCGACCCGCCCGGCCGGCTCGCCGCGGCCGTGCGCGCGTTCGCCGCCGACCACGCCCGGGCCCACACGATGGCCCGCGTCGTCAACTACGAGCTCGGCGCGCTGGACCCCGAGCACCGCGCCGAGATCCTCGAGCTGCGCCGGGCCATCTCGCGGGAGGTGAAGGCGCTCGTGCAGGCCGGCGTCGACAGCGGCGACTTCGACGTCCCGGACGTCGACATGGCCGCCCGCGCCCTGCTCTCCCTGGGCATCGACATCGCCCGCTGGTACCGCACCGACGGCCCGTCCACCCCCGAGGAGATCGGCGAGGGTTACGCCGGGCTCGCGCTGCGGATCGTCGGTCACCGCGGCTGAGCCTCGCGCACCGCCGGGCGGCGTGCCCGTAGGCTCGTCGCCAGACCGACGGACAAGCCGAGAGGAGGGCCGGGGCCCGTTCGCCGCGGGCCCTGGACTGCCGGTGCCCGAGCAGCAGAACAGCCTCGCCGCGAGCTGGATCGGCCGCGTGCTGGCCGGGCACCGCATCGAGGCGCTGATCGGCGAGGGCGGCATGGGCATGGTCTTCCGGGCCACCCACCTGCGGCTGCGCCGCCAGGTCGCGCTCAAGCTGCTGCCCGCCCGGCTGGCCGCCGACGACGACTTCCGCCGCCGGTTCGAGCGCGAGGCCGCGATCGCCGCGAGCCTGGAGCACCCGAACATCGTCCCGATCTACGACGCCGGGCACGTCGACGGCAACCTCTACCTGTCGATGCGCTACATCGACGGCGAGGACCTCAGCGCCGTGCTGCGCCGCGGAGGCCCGCTGCCGGTGGAACGGGTGTGCGCGCTGCTCGGCCCGGTCGCCGACGCCCTCGACGCCGTCCACGAGGCCGGGCTCGTCCACCGCGACGTCAAGCCGGGCAACATCCTCGTCGCCGCGAACGCCCGCCGCGGCGAGCAGGTCTACCTGTGCGACTTCGGCATCGCGAAGGCGTCGGCGGGCGACCACGACATCACCTCGGCCGGACAGTACATGGGCACCGCGCAGTACTCCTCGCCCGAGCAGATCGAGGGCAAGTGGCTCGACGGCCGCTCCGACCAGTACGGGCTGGCCTGCCTGGCGTACCGGTGCCTGACCGGCGAGGTGCCCTACCCGCGCACGGCCACGCACGCGGTGATCTTCGCGCACCTGACCGCCGAACCTCCGCGGGTCACGGCGCTGCGCCCCGACCTGCCGCCCGCCGTCGACGCGGCGGTGGCGAAGGGCGCCGCCAAGCAGCCCGACCACCGCTTCCCCACCTGCACGGCGTTCATCGAAGCCCTGCGCGCGGCGGTGATCCCGCCCCGACCCCAGCCACGACCGCGGCCCCAGCCGCATCCCCGCCCACGGCCGCACCCGGCTCCCGCGCCCGGGCACGCCCCGCCCGCGCCGCGGCCCGCCCCCGGCGGGCAGCCGCGCCGGGTCCTGCCGCCCACCCTGCCGCTGACCGAGCCGGTCGCACCGGTGCCCGCGCCTGCCCCGGCGCCCGAACCCGTCCCGGCACCGCCCGCCGCACCCACACCCGGGCCCACCCCCGCGCCTACGCCGGACCCGGTCCCGGACCCCGCACCGGCCCCCGGACCGTCGGCCGTCCCGACCCCGCTCGAGGTCCGCGCCGCCCGCGGCGAGAACGACCCGTCCGTCACGATCACGTGGACCCCGGGCGGCCCCGAGGAGTTCGAGTACAAGATCAGCCGCCGCACCCCGGACGGCCGCTGGCGGGTCGTCGGCCGCACGACGCACACGGCGATCGTGGACGGTGCGGTCCCGCCCGGCGCTCCGATCCCGGAGTACGAGATCGTCGCCCGCCTCGGCGACCGGTTCTCGGAGCCGGTCGTGTCGACCGCCGTGGAGCCGGTCGAGGACAGCGAAGAGACCGGCGACTCCGGCTTCCCACCCGTCCGGCACCTGGCCGTCGCGTCCGCCGACACGCTCGTCTTCGACTGGCCCGACGGGATCACCGAGGCGATGGTCGTGGTGCGCGGCGACCGACCCCCGACCAGCCCGGACGATCCCGCCGCCACTCGCTGGAAGATCACCAACATGCGCTACCAGCTCGACGGCGGCCTGCGCATCCCGGCGTCGGTGCCGCGCCCCTGCCACGTCGCAGTGGCGTCGTGCCAGCGGGACGGCGGCGCGCTCGTCGTCGCGCCCGCTTTCGACCGCACCGCGCGCGCCGTGCTGCCCTGAACCCGACCCGGAAACGGGCGCAGCTGTCCGGACAATTCATTCCGCGTCCCAGACGCCGTGCGGCTCTCGTCACTCTCTGCCGCCACCGTTGACAATTTCGAGCGAATCGACCTACCTTGCTGAACGGTCCAGACACATGCGGTGACTCAGCGAGCAGATCGGTGACGGAGATGCACACGGATTCGTGGACGGTTGAGTGGAACCGGCACGGCCGGTCCACCTCGTCCACCCGTCGCCACGTCGACCTGCTGCGCGTCAACAGCGCCCTCTGTCGCTCCTGACCCGCCCACCCTTCTCGCGGCCGGCCCGGCGCGCCGGCCGGCACAGTCCTGTCCTGCTGCCCGGGGAATCGCGACGCTCACGATTTCCGGGGCACTCCTGTGCGCGCACAACAATTTCCGGTGACGCGTTCCACCGTTCTGCGCGCCGGTGCCACACCCCTCACGAAGGATTCGCTCGATGCCAGCGAAACGTCTCATCCTGAACCTGTTCGAGATGAACTGCGTCAGCCACATCACCCACGGGCTGTGGCGGCTGCCGAACAACAACCGCGAGCGCTTCAACGACATCGAGTACTGGCTCGAGCTCGCCCGCCTGCTGGACGACGGCGGGTTCGACGCGGTCTTCCTCGCCGACGTCGTCGGCACCTACGACACCTTCCGCGGCTCGGCCGACACCGCGATCCGCCAGGGGTTGCAGATCCCCAACAACGACCCGGCGATGGTCGTACCGGCGATGGCCGCGGTGACCAAGCACCTGGGCTTCGGCATCACCTTCTCCACCACGTACGAGCCGCCGTTCGCGTGGGCGCGGCGCGCCTCCACCCTCGACCACCTCACCAAGGGCCGGGTCGGCTGGAACATCGTCACCTCGTACCTGCCGAACGCAGCGCGCAACCACGGCCTGTCCGGCGAGATCGAGCACGACGACCGCTTCGAGATCGCCGACGAGTACCTCGACGTGCTCTACAAGCTGTGGGAGGGCTCCTGGGACGACGACGCGATCGTCGCCGACCGCGAGAACAACGTCTTCGCCGATCCGGCGAAGATCCGCCCGATCGACCACAAGGGCACCTACTTCGCGGTCGAGGGCCCGCACCTGCCCTCCCCCAGCCGCCAGCGCACGCCGGTGCTGTTCACCGCGACCTCGTCCCCGGCCGGTACGGCCTTCGCCGGCAAGCACGCCGAGGTCGTGTTCACCGGCGGCCCGACCGAGGAGCACCTGCGCCGGCTGGCGGACCGGCTCAAGCAGTCCGCGGTGGACAACGGCCGCGAGCGCGCCGACCTCAAGGTCATCACCACCGGCGGCGTCATCGTCGCCCCGACCGAGGCCGAGGCACGCGAGAAGCTCGCCTACTACCAGAAGTGGACCGACCGCGAGGGCTACCTCGCCCACGCCGGCTTGCCGTGGGACCCCACCGCGTACCCGCCGGACCTGCCGCTGGCGGAGGTGCCCGATCTCGCCGAGGGCCGCTCGGGCCGCTACAACCAGATCAAGCCCGAGCAGACCGTGGGCGAGTACCTCGCCGGCTTCGGCGACCTGCAGCGCCGCCCGCTGTTCGTGGCGGGCGACCCCGAGCACTGCGCCGACGAGATCGAGCGCTGGCTCGACGAGCTCGACATCGACGGCATCAACCTCCTGCAGTACCACACCTTCGACACCGCGAAGGACTTCATCGAGCTGGTCGCGCCCGAGCTGCAGGCCCGCGGCCGGCTGCGCACCAGCTACGACGAGGACGAGTCGCTGCGTCACCGCATCTTCGGCGCCGGTGACCGGCTGCCCGACCGGCACTACGGCGCCCGCTACCGCGGTGGCAGGAACCTGCCCGCCCACTCCCCCGCGAAGGACCCCTCATGACCAGACCCCGCCCGTTCCGCCGCGCCGGCGTCGCCGGACTCGGACTCGCCCTCGCGGGTTCGGTGCTGGCGGCCTGCGCCGGCGGTCCCTCCGCCGGCAGCGGCACCCGCATCGAGGGCGGCACGCTCACCTACGCCCACGTGCAGGAGCCGCCGTGCATCTTCGGCGGCTGGATCCAGCAGGCCTACATCTCCCGCCAAGTGCTCGACAACCTGGTCACCCTCGACACGGACGGCTCGATCAAGCCGTGGCTGGCCACGTCGTGGGAGGTGTCGCCGGACGGGCTGACCTACACGTTCACCCTCAAGGAGGGCGTGAAGTTCACCGACGGCACCCCGCTGGACGCCGAGGCGGTGGCGTTCAACTTCGACCAGTGGATGACCACGCAGCTCAACGGCACCGCGAAGGTCTCCCTCGACCCGTACTACCGCGCGGCCGAGGTGATCGACCCCACGCACGTGGCGATCCGCCTCAACGCCCCCTACCCGCAGTTCCTCACCCTGATCACCCAGGGCTACTTCGGTATCCAGTCGCCGACCGCGCTGCGCACCCGCAGCCAGGCGGAGAACTGCGAGAAGCCGATCGGCTCGGGCGCGTTCGTGGTCGAGGAGTGGCGCAAGGGCCAGGAGGTCGTGTTCAAGAAGAACCCGAACTACACCTCGTGGCCGGCCACCGCCAAGCACGAGGGCCCGGCCTACATCGACGAGCTGCGCTGGAAGTTCGTGCCCGACCCGCTGTCCCGCTACGCCTCGCTCACCACCGGGCAGAGCGACGTCGTCTACGAGATCCCGACGGTCCACTGGAAGGACGCGCAGGAGAAGTTCGAGACGACGATCCGCTACATCACGCCCGGCAAGCCGATCTCGTTCTACATCAACACCGCGGCCGGGGTGTTCACCGACAAGCTGGTCCGCCAGGCGTTCGCCCACGGCGCCGACCGCAAGGGCGCGGTGGAGGCCGGTTTCCACGGCGTCATCCCGTACGAGGGCAACCCGGCGATGAGCCGATCGACGCCCGACTACAACGCCGATCTCGCCGACGCGTACCCGTTCGACCAAGCCAAGGCGAACGCGTTGCTCGACCAGGCGGGCTGGACCGGGCCGCGCACCCCGGAGGGCATCCGCACCAAGGACGGTCGGCCGCTGACGGTGCGGATCATCTACGGCGCAGGCTCCTTCATCACCGCCGAGGGCGCCACGGTGCTGCAGGCGCTGCAGGAGCAGTGGAAGCAGGTCGGCTTCGGCGTCGAGCTGATCCCGCTCACCCGCGCCGAGCTGAACAGCGGCCGCTTCTCCGACCCGACCACCTACGACGCGTGGCCGTCGTACTGGACCAGCCCGAGCCCGGCGATCCTGTGGATCGTCTGGCGGCCGACCACGCCGGAGAAGCCGAACGGCAACAACCGGTCGTTCTACAACAACCCGGAGCTCGCGCGGATCATCGACGAGGCCAACACCTCGACCGACCCCGAGCGCGCGTCGCAGCTGTACCGCCAGGCTCAGCAGATCATCTCCGACGACGCCGCCGGCATCGGCCTGTACACCCAGAACACCCTCGTCGCTGCCGCGAACCGGGTGAAGGACTTCTGGCTGGAGCACAGCCAGGGCGAGCCGGTGTTCTCCGACGTCTACCTGGTCCAGTGAGCACGGCGGTGAGTACGGCGGCGCCGGCCCCGGCAGCCCGGCTGCGCCGCATCGCGGGCAAGCTGCTCTCGGCGGTGCTGGTGCTGCTCGTGGCCGCGTCGATCACGTTCTTCGTGCAGCTGCTGCTGCCCGGCGACCGCGCGACGGTGATCCTCAACATCCGCAACGGCCGCGACCAGCAGTGGCCCGCCGAGGAGATCGCCGCGATCAACCACCAGTTCGGTTTCGACCGGCCGCTGATCGTGCAGTACCTGGACTACCTGGCCGGGCTGCTGCGCGGCGATCTCGGCACGTCGTACACGGAGTTCCGGCCGGTCACCGCGGTGATCGGCGCGCAGCTCCTACCGACCGTGGTGCTGACGGTGGGCGCGCTGGTCGTCGCCTGGCTCATCGCGGTCACGGTCACGCTGCTCACCGTGCGGCGCGGCCGGATCCTCGGCGGCATCGGGGCGGCGTTCGAGGCGTTCACCGCGAGCCTGCCGCACTACTGGGTCGGGATGCTGCTGCTGGTCGCGTTCGCCGTGCAGATCCCGATCTTCCCGGTGATCGGCGGCGACACCCCGGCCGGCACGGTGCTGCCGGTCCTCACGCTCGCCGTGCCGCTGTCCGGCTTCCTCGGGCAGGTGCTGCGCGAGGAGTTCCACAAGGTGCTCGACCAGCCGTTCATCACCACTGCCCGCACCCGCGGCATGAGCGATGCCGCGGTGCGGCTGCGGCACGCCCTGCGCCACGCCGTGCTGCCCGGGATCACCCTGTCCGGCTGGGCGCTGGGGGCGCTCGTCTCCGGCTCGGTGATCGCGGAGAGCATCTACGGCCGGCCGGGCATCGGCCAGGTGCTCGTCACCGCGGTGAACAACCGCGACGTCCCCACGGTGGCCGGGATCGTGCTGGTGGTCGCGGCGGTCTACATCGTCGCGAACGTGCTGGTCGACCTCGCCTACACCCTCGTCGATCCGAGGTTGCGCATCTCATGACCGTCCTCGCCCGCAGCAGCTCCGTCGCGCTCGGCCGGCTGCCGCGTCCCGGCACCGTCCTGGCCGGCGGGTTCGTCGCGCTGGTCGTGCTGGCCGCGGTGGCCCCGGGCCTGCTCACCAGCGACACCCCGACCCAGATCGATCTGACCAACGCGCTCGCCCCGCCGTCGTGGGAGCACCCGTTCGGCACCGACGAGGCCGGCCGCGACCTGCTCACCCGGGTGATCCACGGGACCGGCCTCTCGCTCGGCATCGGCCTCGGTGCCACCGGCGTGTCGATGGCGCTGGCGATCGTGCTCGGCGCGGCCGCGGCACTGGCCGGCGGCGTGGTCGACACCCTGATCACCCGGCTCCTCGAGGTGACCTTCGCGTTCCCGTCGCTGCTGGCCGCCCTGCTGATCGTCGCGGTGTTCGGGCCGTCGGTCACCACGTCGATCGTCGCCGTCGGCGTCGGCTCGATGCCCGGCTACGCCCGCATGGTTCGCGGGCAGGTGCTGGCGGTGAAGGAGTCCGGCTACATCGAGGCGGCGCACGCGCTCGGGCACCGCCCGTGGCGGGTGTTCCGCCAGCACCTGCTGCCCAACGCGATGCGACCGCTGGTGGCCGTCGTGACCCTCGGCGTCGGCCAGTCGATCGTCTGGGCGTCCAGCCTGGCGTTCCTCGGGCTCGGCGTGCCGCCGCCCAGCCCGGAGTGGGGCGCGCTGCTCGACGCCGGCCGCGGCTACATCACCACCTCGTGGTGGCTCGCGATCATGCCCGGGCTGGTGATCGTGCTGTTCGCGGTCGCCGTGACGTCCCTGGGCCGCACCCTGCAACAGCGACTGGAAGGAGCGGCGCGATGACCGCCGGCACCACCGGGATCGCCGCACCGGCACCCGCCACCGAGATCCCGGCTCCGCTCGTGCGGGTCGAGGGGCTGCGGATCCGCTTCGGCGCGCGGGAGGTGGTGCGCGGGGTGTCGTTCACCGTCGAGCCCGGCCGCTGCCTCGCGATCGTCGGCGAGTCCGGCTCCGGCAAATCGGTCACCGCGCGCACCCTCGTCGGGCTGACCGGGCACGGCGCCGAGGTCACGGCCGAGCGCATCGAGTTCGCCGGCCACGACCTGCAGCGGCTGGGTGAGCGCGCGTGGCGGTCCATCCGCGGCCGCGAGATCGGCTACGTCCTGCAGGACGCGCTGGTCTCGCTGGACCAGCTGCGCCGCGTCGGCGACGAGGTGGCCGAGCCGCTGCGGGTGCACAAGCGCGGCACCCGGGCCGAGCGCGCGGCCGCGGCCGTCGAGCTGCTCGCCGCCGTCGGCGTACCGGAACCGCAGGTCCGCGCCCGCCAGCGGCCCTACGAGCTGTCCGGCGGGCTGCGCCAGCGCGCGCTCATCGCCTCGGCGATCGCGCTCGACCCACCCCTGCTGATCGCCGACGAGCCCACCACCGCGCTCGACGTGACCGTGCAGGCCCAGGTGCTCGACCTGCTCGCCGAGGCGAAGGAGCGGGGCCGCGCGCTGATCATGATCAGCCACGACCTGTCCGTCGTGGCGCGCATGGCCGATCACGTCGCCGTCATGCGGCAGGGCGAGATCGTCGAACAGGGCCCGGCCGAGCAGGTGCTGCACCGGCCGCAGCACCCGTACACGCGAGCGCTGCTCGACGCGGTGCCGTCCGAGCACACCCGCGGGCAGCGGCTCGTCCGGCCCGCCGCGGGGCAGCCGGTGGTGCGGCGGGAGCGCGCGCCGATCGACCGCAGCCGCCCCGTCCTCGACGCGCGCGGACTCACCAAGGTCTACACCGGGCCCGACGAGGTGGTCCGCACCGTCGTCGACGACGTGTCGTTCCAGCTCTACCCCGGCGAGACGCTCGGCATCGTCGGCGAGTCCGGTTCGGGCAAGACCACCACCGCCCGCATGGCGTTGGCCCTGCTGGAGCCGACGGCCGGTGAGGTGCTGCTGCACGGTGAACCGTGGACGGCGCTGACCCGGGCACAGCGGCGCAGCCGACGCCGCCGGATCGGCGTGGTCTACCAGGACCCGCTCAGCTCGTTCGATCCGCGCTGGTCGGTGGGCAGGCTGCTGGTGGACGCCCTGTCCACCGGCCCGCGCCCGCCCGCGTCGGCCGAGGAGGCCAGGGCGCGCACCGTGCGGCTGCTCGACCAGGTCGGGCTGAGCCCCGAGCGGTTCGACGCCGCCCCGCTGCGGCTGTCCGGTGGAGAGCGCCAGCGCGTCGCGATCGCCCGCGCGCTCGCCCCGGAACCGGAGGTCATCGTCTGCGACGAACCCGTGTCCGCGCTGGACGTGTCGATCCAGGCCCAAGTGCTCGACCTGCTCACCGACCTGCAGGACGAGCTGGGGGTGAGCTACCTGTTCATCTCCCACGACCTCGGCGTCATCCACCACATGAGCGACCGGATCCTCGTGATGAAGGACGGCAGGGTCGTCGAGCAGGGCGACGCCGACGAGGTGTTCGAGCGGCCGCAGCACCCCTACACGCAGCAGCTGCTCACCGCGCTCCCCCGGTTGGCGGCGGCATGACCACCGACGCGCAGCTCGACGCCCGGTTCGGGCCGGTCTTCGCCCGCATCGCGGCGGGTGCACTGGAGCGGGAGGCGCAGCGGCGGCTGCCGTTCGAGGAGGTGAAGTGGCTGCGGGAGGCCGGGTTCGGCCGGATCCGCGTCCCGGTGGAGCACGGCGGATTCGGCGCGACCCTGCCGCAGTTCTTCCGCCAGCTCATCGCGCTGGCCCGCGCCGACTCGAACCTGCCGCAGCTCTGGCGCGGGCACATCGGCTTCGTCGAGTCCCGGCTCGGCCACTCCGATCCCGGTGTCCGCGAGCGCTGGCTGCGCCGGATCGCCGAGGGGATCATCGTCGGCAACGCGCAGAGCGAGGAGACCAGCCCGTCGTTCTGGCGGAACGCGACCACGGTCCGCCGGGTCGGCGACGGCTGGCGGCTCGACGGGCGCAAGTCCTACTCGACCGGGTCGATCTTCGCCGACTGGATCCTCACCACCGCCACCGTCGACGCCGAGCACAGCGCGACCGTGCTCGTGCCGGCCGCGGCGCCCGGGGTGCAGCTGATCGACGACTGGGACGGCTTCGGCCAACGCCTCACCGGCAGCGGCACCACGGTCTTCGAGGACGTGCCGATCGCCGGCGAGGACGTGGAGCCGTACGAGAACGGCGCGGCCCGCCCGTCGACGCTGGTGGCGATCTACCAGCTCGTGCACCTGGCGACGCTGGCGGGCATCGCCCAGGCCGCCGTCGCCGACACGGTCGCCTTCGTGTCGCAGCGCACCCGCAACCTCGCCAACCCGGCCCAGCCGCGGCCCCGGTTCGATCCGCAGGTGCAGCAGGTCGTGGGCAGGCTGCAGAGCAAGGCGTTCGCCGCCACGGCGACCGCGCTGGCCGCCGTCGACGTCCTGGAGCAGGAACCGGGCGACGCAGCGGACGCCGCCGTGTTCGCTGCGCAGACCGCGGTGATCGAGCTGGTCCTCGGCCTCACCAGCGAGCTGTTCGAGGTGGGTGGCGCGTCCGCGGTGACCGAGCGGTTCCGCCTCGACCGGCACTGGCGCAACGCCCGCACGCTCGCCTCGCACAACCCGGCGATCGTCCGCCAGACGATCGTCGGCGACCACCTCCTCAACGGCACCTCGCCGACGAGCTGGGCCCGGCGCACGTGGGAAGCCGTTCAGGAGGGCAGGTAGGTTCGTAGGCCCGGCCGCACCCGCCCGCGAGGAGACTGCACGTGCCCGAACCCGAGGTCCTCGATCCGCCAGGTGCGCTGCGCGAGCGCCTCGCCGCGGGCAGCGGGGAGTTCCTGTTCTTCGCCGTGACCCCACCGCGGCTGGCGACCCCTCCCGAGCAGGCCCAGCAGATCGCCGACGTCACGATGGACCGGCTGCGTCCGCTGGACCTCGACGGGCTCCTGCTCTACGACATCGACGACGAGAGCGATCGGACCGACCAGGAGCGGCCCTTCCCGTTCCTGCCGACGATGGACCCGGCCGACTTCCTCGAGCGCCACCTGACCTCCTGGCCGACGCCGGCGATCGTCTACCGGGTCGTCGGGAAGCACGCCGAGCCCGAGCTGACGCGGTGGCTCTCCGCGCAGGATCCCGACCGCGTCCTGTCGGTCTTCGTGGGCGCCTCCTCGAGCGACCAGCCGGTGGCGACGTCGCTGCGCCGGGCCCAGCAGCTGCGGGCTGCCGTCGCGCCGCACCTGGGGCTCGGTGGCGTCGCGATCCCGGAGCGACACACCCGCCGCGGCGACGAGCACGCGCGCCTGCTCGCCAAGCAGGCCGCGGGGTGCTCCTTCTTCGTCACCCAGATCGTCCACGACGTCGGCGCGGCGAAGAACCTGGTCTCCGACTACGTGCACGCCTGCGCCGAGCGCGAGGTCGCACCGGCCCCGGTGGTGTTCACCCTCACCGTGGTGGGTTCGCCGAAGACGCTGGAGTTCCTGCAGTGGCTCGGCGTCGACGTGCCCCGGTGGATGCGCAACGACCTGCTGCGGTCCGAGGACCTGCTCGCCGAGTCCTTCGCGCAGGCGCGCGCGACCGCGCTCGACCTCGTCGCGTACTGCCGGCGGCTCGGCGTGCCGTTCGGGGTGAACGTCGAGAGCATCTCCAACCGGCGGGCGGAGATCGACGCGGCCGTGGAGCTCGCGGCGACGCTGGGCGGAGAACTGCGCCGGCCACTGGGTCGCCGCCGCGCCGCGATCACGGCCGACGAGCCTGCCTGAGCCCTCCCGGACGACGAACGCCCCGGCCCACCGCGGAAGCGGCGGACCGGGGCGTCGTGGTGGTGGGTGCGCGTCAGCCCGACGTCAGCGCAGGTCGAACCGGTCGAGCTCCATGACCTTGACCCAGGCCTTCACGAAGTCGCGCACGAACTTCTCCTTCGCGTCGTCGGCCGAGTAGACCTCGACGATGCCGCGCAGGACGGAGTTCGAGTTGAAGACCAGGTCGGCCGCGGTGGCGGTGCGGACGACCTTGCCGTCGGCGTCGCGGCCCTCGTAGACGCCCTCCTCCTCGGAGGTGCTCCACTCGATCGACAGGTCGAGCAGGTTGCGGAAGAAGTCCTGCGAGAGGACGCCGACCCGGTCGGTGAAGACGCCGTGCTCGGTGCCGCCGGTGTTGGCGCCCAGCACGCGCAGACCACCGATGAGGACGGTCATCTCCTTCGCCGTCAGGTCGAGCATGCTGGCGCGGTCGACCAGCAGCACCTCGGGCTGGGCCTTGCTGCCGGGGCGGATCCAGTTGCGGAACCCGTCGGCGGTCGGCTCCAGGTACTTGAACGTCTCCGGGTCGGTCTGCTCCTGCGTCGCGTCGGTCCGGCCGGGGTGGAACGGCACGGTGATCGGCACGCCCGCGTCGGCGGCGGCCTTCTCGACCGCGGCCGAACCGGCCAGCACGATCGTGTCGGCCAGCGAGACCGGCTTGCCGAACGCCTTGCGGATCTCGTCGAGCTTGGCGACGACCTCCTGCGTCCCGGCGTTGACCGGCCAGCTCACCTGCGGCTCGAGGCGGATGCGGGCACCGTTGGCGCCACCGCGCTTGTCGGTGTTGCGGTACGACGCGGCCGACGACCAGGCGGTGTGCACCAGCTGCGAGACGGTCAGGCCGGAGGCCAGGATCTGCTTCTTCAGCTCTTCCGCGTCGGCCTCGGAGATCAGCTCGTGGTCCACCGGCGGCAGCGGGTCCTGCCAGAGCTGGACCTCCTCGGGCACCCACGGGCCGATGTAGCGCGACACCGGGCCCATGTCGCGGTGCAGCAGCTTGAACCACGCCCGGCGGTAGGTCTCCTCGAACTCCTCCGGGTGGTCACGGAAGCGCTCGGAGATCTTGCGGAAGCCCGGGTCCTTGATGAGCGCGATGTCGGTCGTCGCCATCATCGGCGGGTTCTTCTTGCCCGGGATGTGCGCGTCCGGCACCAGCTCCTGGGCCTCGGGGTTCTTCGGCTGCCACTGCTTGGCGCCGGCCGGGCTGGTGGTCAGCTCCCAGTCGTACTTGAACAGGGTGTCGAAGAAGCTGTGGTCCCACGTGGTCGGCGTGGGCGTCCAGGCGCCCTCCAGACCCGAGGTGATCGTGTCTGCGCCCTTGCCGGTGCCGTACTCGCTCTTCCAGCCGAGGCCGTTGCCGTGCACCGGGCAGCCCTCCGGCTCCGGACCGACGAGCGACGGGTCACCTGCTCCGTGCGCCTTGCCGAACGTGTGGCCACCGGCGATCAGCGCGACGGTCTCCTCGTCGCTCATCGCCATGCGCCCGAACGTGATGCGGATGTCGTGCGCGGCCGCGAGCGGGTCGGCCGAGCCGCGCGGGCCCTCCGGGTTGACGTAGATCAGGCCCATGGTGACCGCGCCGTAGGGCTCCTCGAGCTCCAGCGGACCGTCGCCCTGGTAGCGCTCGTCGCCGAGCCAGGTCTCCTCGGTACCCCAGTTGATCTCGTCGGGCTGCCAGACGTCCTCGCGGCCGAACGCGAAGCCGAACGTGCGGAAGCCCATGTCCTCGTGCGCCACGTTGCCGGCGAAGACCAGCAGGTCCGCCCAGGACAGGCTGCGGCCGTACTTCTGCTTGATCGGCAGGAGCAGCCGGCGCGCCTTGTCCAGGTTCGCGTTGTCCGGCCAGCTGTTCAGCGGCGCGAACCGCTGGGCGCCGTCACCGGCGCCGCCGCGGCCGTCGTGCTGGCGGTAGGTGCCGGCAGCGTGCCACGACATGCGGATGAACAGCGGGCCGTAGTGACCCCAGTCCGCGGGCCACCAGTCCTGCGAGGTGTGCATGACCTCGATGACGTCGCGCTTGAGCTGCTCGAAGTCGATCTGGGAGACGGCCTTGCGGTAGTCGAAGTCCTCGTCGGCGAGCGGGTCGCACTCCGGGGAGGTCTTCACCAGCGGGGACAGGTCGACCTGGTTGGGCCACCAGTCGCGGTTCGTGCGGGGCCGCCCGGTACCTTTGGACGTCGGGGCCGAGATGGCCGGGCTCATGCTGTCACTGCCACTCGCGGTCACGTTGTCGCTTTCAGGGGGCACGTCGGTTCCTTCCTTGGAAGACGGGCGCCGGTCGGGGTGGCCGGGCGCTTGGAGAGGTGTTCGTCCGGCCGGTCCGTGGGTCGCGGTCAGCGAGCCGCGGGCCGGGACTGGCAGTCGGGGCAGAGGCCCCAGTACACGACCTCGGCTTCGTCGATCGCGAAGCCGGCGTCGTCGGATGCGGTGAGGCAGGGCGCCTCACCGACGGCGCAGTCGACGTCGGCGACCACACCGCACGATCGGCACACGAGGTGGTGGTGGTTGTCCCCCACGCGCGCCTCGTAGCGGGCGACCGATCCCGCAGGCTGGATGCGCCGCACCAGCCCCGCCTCGTGCAGCGCGCGCAGGACGTCGTACACGGCCTGGTGCGACACCGAGCCGAGCCGGGACCGGGTGGCCGCGAGGAGCGTCTCGGTGTCCGCGTGGGGGTTCTCGTACACGGCAGCGAGCACCGCCTTGCGCGGGGCAGTGACGCGCAGCGAGGCGTCTCGCAGGAGACGCTCGATCTGCGACGGGCTCGGCACGCAACCATCAGACCACGAAACCTTGATTTGAACAAGTCAAGAAAACGGTCGAGAGTGATCTGTATCATGCCGAGCTCGCCGCGTCCACCCCTTCCGGGAGATCGATCCGTGATCGAGTTGGTGCCCGTCGGGCACGTCGAGTCACCCCTGGCGGATCCCGCCGATGCCCCCGAGCAGGGCGACGAGGGCGCCCCCGAGGCGGTGATCGTGATCGACCCCGCCTACGCCCGCGCCGTGGCGGACGTGCCCGCGGGCGCCGAACTCGTGGTGCTGAGCTGGCTGCACCTCGCCGATCGCGACGTGCTCGCCGTCCATCCCCGCGGTGCCGCCTCGCGACCGCTCACGGGGGTGTTCGCGACGCGCTCGCAGGACCGGCCCAACCCGATCGGGCTGCACCGCGTCCACGTCCTCGAGACGAACGGTCTGCGCCTGCGGGTGCGCGGATCGGAGGCCGTCGACGGCACCCCGGTGCTCGACCTGAAGATCGCCCGTTCCGGGGAACGCTGATCCGCCGACCGAAGCGGCGGACCGAACCGCTTGGCAGGCCCGCCGCGGGATGGTACGAACGTCCCCATGTACGGCGCCCCTCTCCTCGTGCGGCGTCGGCACGTCGACCACGGTCTGGTCCAGACGTGCGCGTGTCCGGGTTCCTGCTGACGACCCGGCCCTCTTCCACCTGCTGTTCCCGCACGCCCCGATGCGCGGCGCCCGTGCCGCGTGGGCGGCCACGTGCGGCGTCCGTTCCTGACCGGGCAGGCCCGGGCCGGTCGGCGCCGCCGATCCTGCACGCGATCCAGATCAAGAACGACGAAGAAGACGAAGAAGGAGACCCGTATGACCTCCACCGAGACCCCGACGGTCGACAACGGCGTGAACGTCGGCGCGCTGCTCGACGCGCGCAAGGCGCTCGCCGACGCGCCGGAGGCGGCCCAGTTCCAGTGGCGGGCCGAGACCGAGTGGATCAAGGGCACCCACTCCCGCGGCACCGTCCGCACGTTCCGCGGCCTCGGCGCCGAGCAGGAGCACGTCTCGACCTTCACCTTCGACGCCGACCACCCGGAGCAGTTCGCCGCGGAGGACCAGGGCGCCACCCCGGTCGAGATCGTCCTCGTCGGCCTGGGCGCCTGCCTGACCGCCGGCATCGCCTCGGTCGCCCAGCTGCGCAACATCCAGCTGCGCTCGGTCAAGGCCACCGTCACCGGCGAGCACGACATCCTCGGCATCCTCGGCGGCGACCCGGAGGTGCCGAACCGCTTCACGAGCATCAAGGTCCACTTCGACGTGGACGCCGACGCGACCCCGGACGAGATCGCCGCGCTGGTCGCGCAGTCGCAGAAGCGGTCGGCCGTCTACGACACGCTCACCAACCCGGTGCCGGTCTCCGTCGACGTGAACTGAGTTCCTCGATCATCGAGTCAAGGAGGAGGGAGTCCCCGTGCCACAGGTGACCAGCGTCGTCATCGGCGCCGGCCACAGCGGGCTGGCCGTGAGCAAGCACCTCACCGACCGCGGCATCGACCACGTCGTGCTCGAACGCGCCGAGGTGGCGAACTCGTGGCGGACCCAGCGCTGGGACTCCCTCCGCCTGCTCACCCCGAACTGGCTCAGCCGGCTGCCCGGCTACTCCTACCGCGGCGACGACCCGGACGGCTACATGACCGCTGCCGAGGTCACCGCCTACATCGAGGGCTACGCGAAGGAGATCGCCGCGCCGGTCCGGGCCGGCACCACCGTCACCGCGGTGCGCCGCACCGACGACGGCTACGTCGTCGAGACCGACCAGGACACCTGGCGCGCCCGCACCGTCGTCGTCGCCGCGGGTGGGGCGACCGTGCCGTCGCTGCCCGACGTGTTCGAGGCGGTGCCGGACGGCCTGGAGCACCGGGTGGCCGCGGGCTCCGGCGAGGAGGGCGTGCCGGCCTACCGCAACCCCGACGACCTGCCCGAGGGCGGCGTGCTGGTGGTGGGCCCGTCGGCGAGCGGCATCCAGATCGCGCACGAGGTGCAGGCCTCGGGGCGGCAGGTGACCCTCGCCGTCGGCGAGCACGTGCGGATGCCGCGCACCTACCGCGGCAAGGACGTGCTCTGGTGGATGGACGCGGCCGGCGTCTTCGACGACCGCTACGACGAGGTCCCGGACCTGGCCCGGGCCCGGGTGCTGCCGTCGATGCAGCTCGTCGGCACGCCGGAGCGGATCACCCTCGACCTGAACGCGCTCACCCGCGCGGGCGTGCGGCTGGTGGGCCGGCTGGCGGGCGTGCGCGACGGGGTGGCGCAGCTGTCCGGCTCGCTGTCCAACGTGGTCACGCTGGCCGATCTGAAGGTCAAGCGGCTGCTCAGGACGTTCGACGAGTGGGCGGAGACCGACGGGGCCGAGCTGACGAAGGACCTGCCGCCCGGCGAGCCGGTCGAGCCGACGATGCTGCCCGAGTCGGTGCCGCTGGAGCTGGACCTGCGCAGCGGCGAGATCCGCACGATCGTGTGGGCCACGGGCCTCAAGCCCGATCTGGGCTTCCTGACCGCGCTGGGCGACCTGCCGCTGTGGGACCGCAAGGGCCGCATCCGCCACGACGGCGGCGTGGTCACCGCGAGTCCCGGCCTGTACGTGATCGGGCTGCCGTTCCTGCGCCGCCGCAAGTCCACCCTGATCGACGGTGCCGCGGCGGACGCCGACGACATCGTCACGCACCTCGCGGGGTACCTGGCCGGTCCGGCTTGATCCCCAGCCCGGCCCTGCGGCGCACGGCGGCAGCGCGCTCGGCGGCCTCGGCGAGCACCGCGGCCTCGTCCACGCGGACGATCCGGCGATCCCGCAGGAGCCATTCGCCGTCGCAGAGGACCGACTCGACGTTCTCCGACTTCACCGCGGTGACGAGCCCGGACACCGGATCGGCTGCCGTCGCGAAGTTCGGGGTGCACGGATCGATGATCACCAGGTCGGCCCGCTTGCCCACCTCGATCGATCCGACGAGGTCGGCCATGCCCAGCGCGCGAGCACCGTCGATCGTGGCCATCCGCAGCACTGCGTCGGCGGGCAGCACCGTGGGGTCGCGCCGCAGACCCTTCTGGACGATCGCGGCCAGCCACATCTCGTCGAGCATGCTCATGCGGTTGTTCGACGGAGCGCCGTCGGTGCCCAGCCCGAGCAGAACGCCGGCGTCGAGCATGTCGGCGATCCGCGGGGTGCCGAGGATCTTCAGGTTGGACGCGGCGTTGTGCGACACCGGGCAGCCGCGCTCGGCGAGCAGCGCGATCTCCTCGTCGTCCACCCAGACGGCGTGCACGGCGAGCAGGGCCGGGCTCAGCGCGCCGAGCCGGTCGAGATGGCGGACGGTGGTCGTTCCGCGGGTGGTGCGGGTGTGCTCGTTCTCCTCGGGGATCTCCGCGACGTGCATCTGCACGGTGGTGCCGAGCGCGCGAGCCCGCTCCATCGTCGCGGTGATCAGCTCATCAGTGGCGTTGAAGATCGTGCGCAGCGTGTAGGAGAACCGCATGCGGCCGCGGCCGTGCCAGCGTTCGGCCAGCTCGTCCTGTGCGGCGAGCACCTCGGCGGTGGTCTCGCGGTCCCCGGGCGGGCGGCCCTCGCCGGAGTCCATCGAGCTGCGCCCGAGCAGGGCCCGGATACCGGCCGCGGTGAGCCCGCGGGCCATCCCGTCGACGTGCCGGCCACCGGGATCGGCGATCAGCGTGGTGCCGCTGCGGATCTGCTCGATCGCGCAGACCAGCGCGGAGATCTCCGAGTCGGCCTCGGTGAGCGCCAGCTCGTAGGGCCAGATCCGCTCGTGCAGCCAGGTGAGCAGGCCGACGTCGTCGCCGAGGCCGCGGCCGAGCTGCTGGCTGGTGTGGCAGTGGGTGTTGACCAGCGCGGGGATGACCATCCGGCCGGGCGTGGTCACGACCTCGCCGGCGGGTTCTGCGGTCGGGTCCGGCCCCAGGTGGGTCACCGCACCGGCGGTGACCTCGACGTACCCGGTGAAGGGCGCAGATGTCACGGGCACCACCAGGGCCGGCCCGATCCGCAGATCCGTCACGACGGCGCCTCCGCGGGCGTCAGGCGACCTTCTCGAACAGGGCGGCCAGCCCCTGCCCACCGCCGATGCACATCGTCTCCAGCCCGTACCGGGCGTCCCGGCGGACCATCTCGCGGGCCAGCGTGGCCAGGATCCGGCCGCCGGTCGCGCCCACCGGGTGCCCCAGCGAGATCCCCGACCCGTGCACGTTGAGCCGTTCGAAGTCGGACTCGGCGAACTTCCACTCCCGCGTCACCGCCAGCACCTGCGCGGCGAACGCCTCGTTCAGCTCGATCAGGTCCACGTCGGCCAGCGACAACCCGGCGCGGTCGAGCACCTTGGCCGTGGCCGGGACCGGGCCGATGCCCATCGTCGCCGGCGGCACCCCGGCCACCGCCCACGACACCAACCGCACCAGCGGCCGCAGCCCGAGCTCCTCGGCCTTCTCGCGGCTGGTGACGATGCAGATCGCGGCGCCGTCGTTCTGGCCGCTGGCGTTGCCGGCGGTGACCGTCGCCTCCGGGTCGTCCTTGCCGAGCACCGGGCGCAGCTTGGCGAGGACCTCGAGGCTGGTGTCGGGACGGATGTGCTCGTCGCGGTCCACCACGGTGTCGCCCTTGCGGCCCCGCACGGTCACCGGGACGATCTCCTCGTCGAACACCCCGGCCGCCTGGGCCGCCGCGGCCCGCTGGTGGGAGCGCACCGCCAGCTCGTCCTGCTCGGTGCGGGAGATCTTGTACTCCCGCCGCAGGTTCTCCGCGGTCTCCAGCATCCCACCGGGCACCGGGTAGTTCTTGCCGCCCGCGGTCGTGCGGCCACGGGCCAGCGAGTCGTGCAGCATCACCCCCGGCCCGCCGCGGGCGCCCCACCGCATGGCCGTGGTGTAGAACGGCGCGTTCGACATCGACTCGGCGCCACCGGCGAGCACGAGCTCGGCGGCACCGGAGGACACGGACATGGCGGCGTTGACGACGGCCTGCAGCCCCGACCCGCAGCGGCGGTCGATCTGCGAGCCCGGCACCGAGATCGGCAGGCCGGCGTCGAGGGCGGCGACGCGGCCGATGGCCGGGGCCTCCATCGTCGGGTAGCAGTTGCCCAGGACCACGTCGTCGACCGCGTCGACCGGCAGGCCGGTGCGCTCGATCACCGCACGCACCACCGTCGCGGCCAGCTCGTGCGCCGGAACGTCCTTCAACGAACCCCCGAACCCGCCGACCGGGGTCCGCAGGGGCTCGCAGATCACCGCATCACGCATGCACTGCTCCTCGCTCGTCGATCGCCACACGGTAGGGCGCGGTCGTGTGCGCCTGCACCCACTCCAGGTCATGATCCTCGGCGATCTCGACCAGCTCGAGACCGTCGGGCGTCACGCGGAAGGTGGCCGCCTCCGTGACCACGAGGTCGACCGGCCGCTGCGCGGTGAGCGGGAACGTCGCCTCCGACACGATCTTCGCGGCGCCGTCCTTGGCGGTGTGCGTCGTCGCGACGATCACGGTGCGCGCGCCGACCAGCAGGTCCATCGCGCCCCCGACGCCGAGCACCGGCCGGCCCGGGATCGCCCAGTTCGCGATCCGGCCCTGCGCGTCGATCTGCAGGGCGCCGAGCACCGCGATCTCCACCCGCCCGCTGCGGATCATCCCGAACGACGCCGAGCTGGAGAAGTACGAGGCACCCGGCCGCGCAGTGACCGGCTGCTTGCCGGCGTGGACGAGGTCGGGATCGACCTCGTCCGGCGCCGGGGTCGGTCCGACGCCGAGCAACCCGTTCTCCGTCTGCAGATAGGCGTGGTCGAGCGGGAGGTGGTCGGCGACCAGCGTCGGGATGCCGATGCCGAGGTTGACCACGGCACCGCGCGGGATGTGCGGTGCGACCCGGGCTGCGATGCGCTGCTGGACGCTCATCGGGCCGCCGCCTTCCCGCTCAGCACGACGGTCGTCACGTACGGGTGCGGCGTCACGATCTCCTCCGGGTCCAGTGCCCCCACCGGCACGACCTCGTCGACCTCGGCGATCACGACGTCGGCGGCGGTGGCCATGTCGGGGTTGAAGTTGCGCGCGGTCTTCGAGTAGACGAGGTTGCCCAGCTCGTCGGCGGCGCGGGCGCGGACGAGCGCGACATCGGCGCGCAGCGACTCGTAGAACAGGTGCGGCTCGCCGCGGATGATCCGCTCCTCGCGGCCCCCGGCGAGCGCCGTGCCCCACGCGGTGCGGGTGTAGAAGCCGCCGATGCCGGCCCCGCCGGCCCGGATGGCCTCGGCGAGCGTGCCCTGCGGCAGCAGCTCCACCTCCAGCCGCCCCTCCTGGTAGGCGGCGACGACGTCCGGGTTGCTGGTGAAGAACGACCCGATCGCCTTGCGCACGCGACCTTCGAGCAGCAGCCGGCCGAGTCCGCGGCCGGGCTCGCCGAGGTTGTTGCTGATGATCGTCAGATCGCGGGCGCCGGGATGCTCGAGCAACCCCTCGATGAGCGTCAGCGGCGCGCCGACCAGGCCGAATCCGCCCACCATGAGGGTGGCACCCGGCCGCACCGCCTCCAGAGCGGCGGCGACGCTCGGCAGCGGAACGGGTGGGGAAGCCAGGGTCATGGGATCAGCACACCGCGATCCCTCTCAGATGTCCAACATCCGTTTCATCGGATCGCATATGTTCTCGATATAGTTCGCCGTGCGCTACCGCCGCCTGCAGTACTTCGTCGCCGTCGCGGAGGAGCTGTCGTTCACCCGCGCCGCCGAGCGGCTGCACATGGCCCAGCCGCCGCTGTCGCAGCAGATCGTCCTGCTGGAGAAGGAGCTCGGGGTCGCGCTGTTCGACCGGTCCCGGCGCAACATCCGCCTCACCCCGGCCGGCGCGGCGTTCCTGCCGGAGGCCCGGCGCCTGCTCGCCGATCTCGACGACACCGTCCGCATGATCCGCCGCGTCGCCGAGGGCTCGGTCGGACGGTTGTCCGTCGGACTCGTCCCGTCGGCCGCCGACTGGCACCTGCCGGACGTCCTGCGCGCCTTCCGCGCCGACCACCCCGACGTCGAACTCGTCCTGCGCGAGCTGCCCCCCGACCCGCTGCTCGAGGCGGTGACCGCGGGCCGGTTCGACCTGGGGATCATGTACCGCCCCGTCTCCTCGGACGGCCTCGTGGAGCTGCTGCTCGCCAGCGATGAACTGGTGCTGGCGCTGCCGACCGACCACCCGGCCGCGGAGAACCACGGCCCCGTCTCCCTCGCCGCGGTCGCCGGTGAGCCGTTCGTCATGCCCGAGCAGCACGACGTCCCAGGACTGCACTCCGCGATCAGCGGGGCGTTCGCCGACGCGGGCATCGTGCCGCGGATCGCCCAGCGCGGAGTGTGGCTGATCCAGACCGTCCTAGCGCTCGTGGCCGCGGGGATCGGCCTGGCGCTGGTTCCGGCGCCGGTGGCGCTGCACGGGCGGCCCGGCGTGGCGTTCCGGCCACTGCGAGGAGTGCAGCGGCGGGCGGAGCTGGTGGCGGTGTGGCGGCCGGAACCCGTTGTCGCCACCCGGGACGCGCTGGTGGGGTTGCTGCGGCGCTTCGGATCCGACTCATGACGCTCGCTGTCCAGCGGTTGCGTTCCGTACGCGCGTTGGCGGCGTGGTTGCTCTCCGTAGCGCGCGCCCGTAGGGCGTGTGGATCGGACGAAGAGCGTGGTCGCCGTGACGGTCCCTCGACGGAGAACTCCTGCTGACACCACCACCGCCGGTTGACTCCTGGCCGGTTGACTCCTGGGTCATCGACCTGCGCCCACCCGCTTGCCCCGTGAAGCGAACAGACACGTGTTCGAAAGAGATCTTCGAGCAGCGGTGCGCCGCCGCCCGGCACGGCCGGCACGTGCGGGTGCGGCCGTCGAAGGAACCCGGCATGGCTGACCTCGTGGCGCATCTGCCCGCCGAGCAGCCCATCGCCTGCGCCGCCGCGCTGCGCAGAGCCGTCGAGGACGAGTGGGGTGCGGCCTGAACCGGTGCACCGCGGGATCGGCGAGATCATGGCCACCCCTCGTGCAGCGCGTCACCGGACAGACCACGGCGAAGGACCTCGCGTTCGCGGTCACGCTCCTGGTGCCGTTCGAGGCCCTGCTCACCGAGAACAGCCGGCCACCCGCGGAGATCCCCGGCTACGGGCCAGTGCCGCTCGCGCTCTTGACGGACAGCGCCGGCCGCAAGACCTACCGGCGGATCATCACCCGCGACGGCATCGTCATCGGCGGCGACTCCATCCAGCGGTCGTTCCCGCGGTGCTCACCGACTTGATCACAGTGCGGGAGGGCGGCCGCTGCGCCGCTCCGTACTGCGCCGCCCCGGTCACACCTCGACCACGTCACACCCTGGCGCAACGGCGGACCCACCGACTACGCCAACGGCACAGGCCTGTGCGAATTCCACAACTACCTCAAGGAGATCCGCGACCACCGCACCAGCCACCCGGTGAACAGAGCACCGCGAACACACCCGCCGGGACGCATACGCAGCCCGCATCAGGACCGTTCCACGCGGCCCGCCCGCTCGGACACGGAGCCGGGTTGACCCAGCCCGCCACGTGATGAACAGCGCGCGGTGAATGACCACGGTGGCCACGGGGATTCGAGAAATCCTCGATCTGCGGGCACGCGCTACGGAAAGCAACCGAGCCGCCGGCGCGCGTGCGGAACGGGACCCGACGTCACACGGGATGACGACGAGGCAGATCCACCACCGCACGCAGCCCACCGTCGGAGCGCGGTTCGAGGGTGAGCGTCCCGTCGTGCGCCGCGGCGGTACGGCTCACGATCGCCAGTCCGAGACCGGTCCCGTTCCCACCGTCGCGCACCCGAGCATCGCCGCGCTGGAACGGCTCGGTGAGCGTGACGACCAGCTCAGGAGACAGCACCGGGCCGGAGTTCTCGACCACGAGCGTGACCCGCTCCCGCCCGCCGATGGTGCGGACGTGCACCCAACCGTCCTCGGGGAGGTTGTGGACGATCGCGTTGTGGACCAGGTTGGTCGCCATCTGCCGGAGGAGGGCGGGCTCGCCCGCGGTCGGTGCAGCGACACCGCTGGTCTCGATGCGGACGCCGCGCTCGTCCGCCAGCGGGATCAAGGTCTCGGTAGCCTCTTCGGCGAGCAGGGAGAGATCAGCAGGTCGGCGGTCGACGGGATCCTGGTCCGCGCGGCTCAGCAGGAGCAGGGCCTCGGTGAGGTCGATCGCGCGGCGGTTCACCTCGTGGAGGCGCTCGATCACCTCGTCTCCGGCGCGGTCGGGGTCCTTGAGGGCGGCGTCGAGCATGCTCTGGGTGATCGCGAGGGGGGTGCGCAGCTCGTGTGAGGCGTTGGCCGCGAAGCGCCGCTGCTCGTCGACGTGCGCTTCGAGGCGGGCGAGCATCGCGTCGAAGGCGTCGGCCAGCTCGCGGAACTCGTCGTCGCGGTCCGCCATGCCGATCCGGTGGGCGAGGGAGCCCTCGGCCGCCATGCGGGTCGCCTCGGTGATGCGGGCCAGCGGAGCGAGCATCCGCCCGGCCAGCAGCCAGCCGCCCACCAGGCCGAACACCAGCAGGAACACCAGCACGACAGCGGCCGCGGTGCCGAAGACGGCCGGGCCGAAGTTCGCCGGGTCGACGACGCGCGGGATGTTGTCCCAGCGCGGTGCGAGCATCCGCAGCGGGTAGTCGCGCAGGAGGAACACCCAGGCAGCGGCGAGCAGGAGTACGCCGGCGAGCACCAGGAACGCGGCGTAGCTCAGGGTGAGCTTGAGGCGGACGCTCACGTCAGGCCCCGGCCGCGGGCACGTCGATGCGGTAGCCCACCCCGGGCACGGTCGCGATCAGCCACGGCTCCCCCAGCCGCTTGCGCAGGCCCGAGACCGTGATCCGCACAGCGTTGGTGAACGGGTCGGCGTTCGCGTCCCACGCCCGTTCGAGCAACTCCTCGGCACTCACCACGCCGCCCTCGGCCTCGACGAGCACCTGCAGCACCGCGAACTGCTTGCGGGTGAGCGGCACGTAGCGGCCGTCCCGGTGCACCTCGCGGCGGAACGGGTCGAGCCGCAGCCCGCCGATCTCCCGCACAGGCGGGCGGTGGTGCGCGCGGCGCCGGTCCAGAGCGCGCAGGCGCAGCACCAGCTCCTGCAGCGCGAACGGCTTGGTCAGGTAGTCGTCGGCGCCGAGACCGAAGCCCGACGCCTTGTCGTCGAGCCGGTCCGCGGCGGTGAGCATGAGGATCGGCACGCCGCTCCCCGACGCGACGATGCTGCGGGCCACGTCGTCGCCGGACGGACCGGGGATGTCGCGGTCGAGGACGGCGATGTCGTAGGAGTTGACGCTCAGCATCTCCAGCGCGGTGTCGCCGTCGCCTGCGACGTCGGCGGCGATCGCCTCGCGGCGCAACCCGTCGCGGATCGCTTCGGCCATGTAGCGCTCGTCCTCGACGACCAACACCCGCACCCGGCCGATGCTACGAGGCGCAGCGTCTCGCGGACGTATCGGAAACCGCGTACGGTCCGGCAACCCGTGACCGCCTTGGGTCCGGGATCATGGCCACCGACCCGATCCCGGCCGCCAGCACGCGCAACCTCACCAAGACCTACGGACCCGTGTGCGCGCTGCGCGGCGTCGACCTCGATCTCCCCGCCGGCCGGTTCACCGCGATCATGGGCCCGAGCGGCTCGGGCAAATCGACGCTCGTGCACTGCCTGGCCGGGCTGGAGCAGGCCGGCGGCGGCACGGTGACCGTGGCGGGCACGGAACTGAGCACGCTCGACGACGACGCGCTCACCGCGTTCCGCCGCGAGCACATCGGCTTCGTCTTCCAAGCGTTCAACCTGCTGCCGATGCTCACCGCCGAGCAGAACGTCGCGCTGCCGCTGGAACTGGGCGGACGCAGGCTCGACGCCGCAGCGCGGGAACGCATCCGTGACCTCGCCGAGGTGCTCGGGGTCGCCGATCGGCTCGGGCACCGACCCGCGGAGCTGTCCGGCGGGGAGCAGCAGCGGATCGCGATCGCCCGTGCCCTGGTCACCGAGCCGGACCTGCTCATCGCCGACGAGCCAACCGGAAACCTCGACAGCGTCACGTCCGCCGAGGTGCTCGACCACCTGAGGCGCACCACGGACGAGCTGGACCGGACCGTCGTGATGGTCACCCACGACCCGGAGGCCGCCAGGTACGCCGACCGCGTCGTGATCCTGGAGGACGGGCGGATCGCCTGATGCGTACGGTCCTCCTCGTCTCCCTGCACGCGCACGGGCGCCGGTACGCCGCAGCGGGCATCGCGGTCATCGTCTCGGTCGCCTTCATCGTCGTGATCGGTGTACTCACCGCCGGGGCCCGCGCCGGGCTCGTGGCGAGCAGCGGCGCGCCCTACCGCGACGCCGACGTCGTGGTGGACGCCGATCCCGAGAACAGCGATCCCTCCGGCCGGCCCTACCCGGACGTGCTCGACAGCGCGGCCGCCGTCGCCCTCGTCGAGCGGCTCGGCGAGGACGCGTCCCCGCTCGGTCGGGTGCTGCTGCCGGCGCGGCGAGCCGACGGCACCCCGCTCGACCACGGCACCCTGCGCGGGGAGACGACGGTCGGGCCGATCGCGGGCGGTGATGCGCTGCGCTGGCAGACGCTCATCACCGGCCGGTTCCCCACCGGACCCGGCGAGGCCGTCGTGCACGTGTGGGACGCCGACTCCGCCGATCTCGCCGTCGGCGACCGGGTGCGGGTCGGCGAGGGGACCGCGGCAGTCGACCTGGTCGTCGTCGGGCTCGTGGAGTCGCCGTCCACCTGGAGCCAGGCCTCGTTCTACGTCACCTGGCCGCAGTACCTGCACTGGCGTGACCAGCCCACCTGGCACGTCGGCAGCGTCGCGGTCCGGGGCGATCCCGGGCCGCTCCCCGCCGGCGTGCTGGCCACCCCGGCGCAGGTGTACGTCGAGGAGAACCTCGCCCGGCTCACCGGCGGCACCGACGCGACGGCACTGATGCTGCTGCTGTTCGCCGCCGTCGCGGTGGTCGTGTCGGGGCTGGTCGTCGCCACCACGTTCGCGGCCGTGTTCGCGCAGCGCCGGCGGGAGATCGCGCTGCTGCGCTGCGTCGGCGCGACCCGCCGGCAAGTGCTGGGAGCGGTCTGCCGCGAGGCGCTCGTGCTCGGCGTGCTCGCCTCGCTGGCCGGGACGGTGGCCGGTGCCGGGCTCGGCTACGGCCTGATCGCCGTGCTCCCCTCCATGGACGTGCCCGCACCGCCGGTGCCGTGGCTGCTGGGCGGGTTCGCCGTCGGCGTGCTGGTCACGCTGGTGGCCTCGGCGCCGCCGGCCTGGAACGCGGCGCGGGTGCACCCGCTCGTCGCGCTGCGCCAGGGCAGCACCGACGACCGGGGTCCGGCCGGCGGAAGCGCAGGTGGCCTGCTGGTCGCCGGCGGAACCGTCCTGCTCGCGCAGGCGATGGCGGGGAGCGACCGGATCGTCCTCGTCGTCGGCGGCGCGGCCGTGTTCGGCGGCGTCCTGCTGCTCGGTCCCGTGCTGATCCCCCCGGCGATCCGAGCCGCCGGTGCACTGCTCGGCCGCCGGGGCCGGCTCGCGACGGCGAACGCGGTGCGCCATCCGCGCCGGACAGCCACCACGACCGCCGCACTGCTCATCGGCGTCACGCTCACGGCGGCCGTGCTCACCGGCTCGGCGACGTGGCGGACGGCGATCGGCGAGCACCGCGACACCCGGCTGCCGATCGACGTGGCGATCACCTCGGCCGACGCACCGCTCCCCGACGAGCTCCTCGACCAGGTGCGAGCCACACCCGGCGTTGCCGACGCGATCGCCGTGACGGGCACGGTGGCGCAGCTGCCCGGCTGGGCCGACCCGATCCCGGTGGTCGCCGCCCCTGACGCGGCCAGGGTCGCCCGCGACGGCGGGGCGTTCGCCCGGGTCCCGCCGGGCACGATCGTGATCGACGAGGACGCCTTCCGCGGCCCCCGGCACGAGCTGTCCCTCCGCCCCGGTGACCCGGTCGCGGTGGCCGCGGGTGAGAGTCGGGTCGACCTGGAGGTCGTGCTGCTCGGCGGCTGGGGCAGCGCCGCGGTCGTGGCCCCGGAGACCCTCGCCCGGCTCACCGGCTCCCCCGAGCCGCGGGTCCTCTGGGTCCGCGCCGGCGACGACGCCGATCCGCTTCAGCTCGTCGACGCGTTGGACGACCTCGCCGACGCGGCGGGAGCGCGGATCGAGGACCACCTGCAGGCCCGCACCGCAGGCGAGCGCGAGTTCGCCGTCCTCACGTGGTCGGTGCTCGGCCTGCTCAGCGTCTCCGTGGCCATCGCGCTGATCGGGATCGGCAACACGGTGAGCCTGTCCGTGCTCGAACGCGACCGGGAGCACGCGCTGCTGCGCGCCATCGGGCTCACCCGCCGCGGGCTGCGCCGGATGATCGCGACCGAGGCCGCGCTGATGGCGGTCGTGGCAGCCGTGCTCGGCACCGCGCTCGGCGTCGCGTTCGCGTGGGTCGCCCACGTGACGGTGGTGCTGCCGATCCTCTCCCGCGCGAGCCTGCAGGTACCCTGGCCCGCGCTCGCCGCCGTCGTCCTCGGGATCGGACTCGCCGCGCTGATCGCCGGGATCGTCCCGGTGCATCGGACCGCCCGGTAGGTTCGCGCTCCTCCGATCCGGGAGGGCGGCGATGCCCGACACGTTCACCCCCTACGGGGCGACCCACCGGACCGTCCTGGCCGTGATCGTCATCGGCGCGGTGCTGCTCGTGCTCCTGGGCAGACGGATCCGGGACACCCATGCCGGTGCCGTGTTCTCCCGCGGGTTCGCCGTCGTGCTCATCGGATGGGCGCTCGCGATGCAGGTGCACCGGATGCTGCCCGGGAACTGGGACGTCGCGTCGTCGCTGCCCCTGCACTTCTCCGACCTGACCTGGATGACCGCCGCGTACACGCTGTGGACGCAGCGGCGGTGGTCGTTCGCGCTCACCTACTACTGGGGTCTCACCCTGAACCCGCAGGCCATGCTCACCCCGGCGCTGGACGCCCCCGACTTCCCGGACCTCGCGTTCATCGACTTCTGGGTGCTGCACACGCTGGCGGTGTGGGCGGCGGTGTTCCTCACCTGGGGCCTGGGGATGCGGCCGGACTGGCGCAGCGTCGCGACCGCCGTCACCGCCACCGTGGCATGGGGGCTGGGGCTGCTCGGGTTCAACGCGCTGGCCGGCACGAACTACGGGTTCGTCACCGCCGAGCCGGAGAACCCGTCCCTGCTCGACCTGCTGGGCGACTGGCCCTGGTACCTGGCCGCCGGCTCGCCCTCGTCACCATCGGGTGGGCCCTGATCACGTGGCCGTGGACGAGGCGCGGAAAAGCGGTGGGCACCGTGTCCCCGCATCGCTACCGTGGCGGCGACCGCGATTCGACCGCAGGGAGGTGAACCCGTGACCGCAGAACGCAGCAGGGTGCTCCCTCTGCCCCGGTCGGGCGGCTGAGGAGACGTCGCCGGGAGCGCCCGCCACGAGAGGCGCTCCCGAGAGGCGACACCCCATGGACTCACCCACGAACTCCCTGCCCGCAGACGCCCGGCGCGCGGTGATCACCCGCGTCGGCGACGACACCTGGCGAGCACTGGCCGGCGACCGCGAGATCGGCCGCGGCGAGGCGACCCGGCGCGGCGGCCGGACCTTCCTGGCCGTCGACGCCTGGCACGTCGCGGTGTTCGACGGGCTCGCGGCCGCGATGCTCGCGGCGCTGCCGCGTCCCCTGCACACCCTCGCCGACGGCGGCGACCACGACACGATCGCCGCGTGGCGGCGCGCCGGCCTGACCGTCGCGCGGCGCGAATGGCTCTACGCGCTACCCGTCGGAGCCCGACCCGATGCGCCCCGCCGGACGGCGTCGTGGTGCTGCCCGTCGGCGCCGCCGACCCGGCCCGCCTCCAGGCGGCCTGCGACGAGATCCGGGCCGAGATCGATGCCGAGACCGGCTGGGCCGCGATGCCGGTGGACATGCCGCCCGCCCCACCCGGTGCGCCGGCGGACCCGGGCCGGTACGCGGTTGCGGCCGGTCCTGATCGCTACGAGGCGATCGCCCGCGTCACCGTGCGCCGCAGGCACGCCCGGATCGGCCTCGTCGCGGTGCGCGCCGACCGGCGCCGCCGCGGCATCGGCCGGGCGCTGCTCCTCGCCGTCCTCGCCGACCTGCGCCGTGCCGGGATCGAGGCCGCGTCCGCCGACGTCGACGAGGCGAATCCCGCCGCGACGGCGCTCGCCGAGAGCGTCGGCGGCCGACGGGTGAGCAGCCTCGTCGAGCTGGTGGCGCGATGAGCCGGCAGACGGGCGGCATCGAGGTCCACGGCACCGTCGTGGAGGCCCTGCCCGACGCGATGTTCCTGGTCGAGCTGGACAACGGGCACCGGGTGCTCGCGCACCTCGCCGGGAAGCTGCGCACGCACTACATCAGGATCGTCCTGCTGGACCGGGTGCTCGTGCAGATCAGCCCGTACGACCTGTCCCGGGGGCGGATCCTGTTCCGCTACCCGGGTGGGGCCGTGACCGGGAGGTGATCTGCGCCGGGCCACCGGCTCGTCAGTGGCCGGACATCCCACCGTCCACGGCGAGCGTGCTGCCGGTGATGTAGCTCGACGCCGGTGAGGCCAGGAAGACCACGGCGGCGTCGAGCTCGTGCTGCTCACCGAAGCGGGCCAGCGGGCTGCGGGTGGCGATGAACGCGTCGAGCGGTCCCCGCGGCACGTCCGCGGTGATCTCGCTGTGGAAGTAGCCGGGGGCGATCGCGTTGACCCGGATGCCCCGCCGGCCGGCCCACTGCTGGGACAGGTCGCGGGTGAGCCCGATCAGCCCGGCCTTCGACGACGCGTACGCCGCCTGCGGTGCGTACGAGGCGATCAGCCCGAGCGTGCTGGCGATGTTGACGATGCTCGATCCGGGCTGCATCACCCGCGCGCACGCCTGCGCCATCCAGTAGGCGCCTTCGAGGTTCACCTCCAGCACCTGCCGGAACTGGTCGGGCGTCTCGCGCAGCGCCGGCACCGCGGTGCCCAGCCCGGCGTTGTTGATCAGCACGTCGACGTGGCCGTACTCGGCCATCGCGGCCTCGACGAGCGCGGTGCAGCTGTCCGGGTCGGACACGTCGAGCTGCTGGGCGAGCGCCTTCCGCCCGACGGCGCGCACCTTCTCCGCGGTCTCCTCGAGCCGGTCGACGCGGCGGGCACCGAGGACGAGATCGGCGCCGGCGTGCGCCAGCGCGACCGCGAACCCGGCGCCCAGGCCCGAGCTCGCCCCGGTGACGATCGCGACCTTGCCGTCGAGCCGGAACAGATCCAGTACGGGATTCACCAGCCACCTCCGAGCACCTTGCGACCGGCGGCCGCCAGCGGCGGCGGGGCCTCGCCGACGGTGGCGAACCCTTCCCCGCGGGTGTCGCCGTCGACGTAGCGGCGATGGATGCCCTCGGCGATCACGGCGAGCTTGAAGTAGGCCAGGCCGAGGTGGAAGCTCATCTCCCCCACGTCCCGGCCCGACGCGGCGCGGTAGCGCTCGACGATCTCCCGCCGGTCCGGCATCCGCGGGCTGGTCGAGGCCGCCGATCCGCCGAGCACCGAGGAGAACGCCGGGTCGCTGTAGACCACGTGCATGGCCAGGTCGGCGAGCGGGTCGCCGAGTGTGGCCATCTCCCAGTCGACGACCGCGCGCACCACCGCGGGATCGTCCGGGTCGACGATCGTGTTGTCGATGCGGAAGTCGCCGTGCACGATCGCCGCGCCGCTCTCGGCGGGGCAGCGCTCCTGCAGCTCGGTGTGCAGCGCCTCGAGGTCCGGCAGGTGACGTGTGCGCACCCGCTCCCACTGGCCGTACCAGCGGCGGATCTGCCGGGCGAGGTAACCCGCCGGCTTGCCGAACTCGGCGAGCCCCACCTCGGCGGGATCGATCGCGTGCAGCGCCGCGAGCGTGTCGACGAGCGCCATCGCGCAGGCACGCACCTGCTCGTCGGTGTACGGCGCGAGGTCGTCCTCGGTGCGCAGGACGGCGCCCGGCACGAACTCGACGATCGCGCACTGCACGCCCATCACCGACGGATCGAGCAGCCCGACCGGCCTGGCCACCGGAACCGGCGTGCCGTGCAGGGCGGCCACGACGCGGTACTCGCGGGCCATGTCGTGCGCGGACGGGGTGAGCATGCCCAGCGGCGGGCGGCGCAGCACCCAGCTGGATCGGCCGTCGGTGAGCCGGTAGGTCAGGTTCGACTTGCCGCCCGACACCAGCTCGGCGTCCAGCTGCCCGGCGAAGCCCTCGACGTGCTCGGCGAACCACCGCTCCAGCGCGTCGAGGTCGAGGCCCTCGATCCGCTGCGCGCTCACGCCTTCTCCCCGGTGGTCGCCGCGACGTGGCGGCCGACGACGCGGCGGGCGATCGACCAGCGGTGCGTCTCCGACGGCCCGTCGTAGATGCGGAACGGGCGCACCTCGCGCAGGAACCGACCCAGCAGCACGTCGCCGGACACGCCGAGCGACCCGCACAGCTGCAGTGCCCGGTCGACCACCCGGAACACCGCCTCCGAGGTGAACGTCTTGGCCACCGACACCGACGTGCCCGCGGTCTGGCCCTGGTCGAGCTCCCAGCAGGCCTGCATGATCAGCGCGCGGGAGGCCCGGATGTCGATCTCGTTGTCGGCGATCATCTGCTGCGCCATGCCCAGGTCGGCCAGGCGCGAACCGAAGACGTGCCGCTTCGCCGCCCAGCCGACGGCGATGTCCTGCGCTCGCCGCGCGATGCCCAGCCAGCGCATGCAGTGCGTCATGCGGGCCGGACCGAGCCGCACCTGCGCGTAGCGGTAGCCCTGGTCGACTTCGCCGAGCACCGCCTCGTCGCCGACGACGCAGTTGTCGAAGGTGACCTCGAGGTGGCCTGCGTACAGCGACTCGTCGAGGGTCGGGATGTGCCGGCCGATGTGCATGCCCGGGTTGTCGGCGTCGACCAGGAACATCGTGGCGCCGCCGCGGTCGCCCGGCTCGCCTGCGGTGCGGGCCATGACGATCGCGAACGCCGCCCCGTCGGCACCGGTGATGAACCACTTCTTGCCGTCGATGCGCCAGCCGCCCGGCACCCGCGTGGCCCGGGTCCGCAGCGCGTCGGGATCGGAGCCTGCGCCCGGCGCGGGCTCGGTCATCGCGAAGCACGACCGGATCTCGCCGGCCGCCAGCGGTGCGAGGTAGCGCCGCTTCTGCTCCTCGGTCGCGATCACCTCGAGCATGTGCATGTTGCCTTCATCGGGCGCAGCGATGTTGAGCGCGAGCGGGCCGAGCAGCGAGTAGCCCGCCTCCTCGAACACGACCGCCCGGCCGCGCATGTCGAGCCCGTGCCCGCCGTACTCCGGCGAGACGTGCGGTGCGAACACCCCGGCCTCCCGCGCGGCGGACTGCAGCTGGACCCGCACCTCCTCGGAGGGCACGACGCCGCCGTGCTCCTCCTCGATCGGGATCACCACCTCGCGCACGAACTGCGCCGTCCGCTCCGCAAGCTTCGCGACCTCGGGCTCCGCTGCCAGGTCGACCGCCACCTCGCACCTCCAGGCTAATAGTTAGTAGCCTCATCATGCATGGAGCGGCCTGGGANGACGCAAGGACAGCCGAAGAGCATCACATCCGTCGCGCTAATCTCAGTTAGCGGTTGACGGCATCGGAGGACCATGGCAGCGACGACGGGCGAGCGCGCCCTCGCCATCCGTTCCGCCGCGCTCGACCTGTTCGTGCAGCGCGGGTACGAGGCGACGACGATGGCCGACATCGGCGCGGCCGTCGGCATCCGCGGCCCCAGCCTGTACAAGCACGTGGCGTCGAAGCAGGAGCTGCTCGCCGGGATCATCGACGAGACGATGCGCGAGCTGCTGGCCGCCAACGCGGCCGCGCTCGCCGGCGCCACCGACCCCACCGAGCGGCTGCGCCGCGCCGTCGACGCCCACGTCCGCTACCACGCCCGGCACCGCCGCGAGGCGTTCATCGGCACCCGCGAGCTGCGCAGCCTCGTCGAGCCGCACCGCTCCGCCGCCCTCGCCCAGCGCGCCGAGTACGCGGGCCGCTTCGTCGACCTCATCGCCGAGGGCGTCGGGGCGGGCGCCTTCCACACCCACTCCCCCACGCTCGCCGCCTACGCGATCCTCGACCTCGGCATGGGCGTGGCGGTGTGGTTCCGGGAGAACGGGCAGTTCAGCGAGAACGAGGTGGCGTGGCACCACACCGAGATCGCGCTGCGGATCGTGGGGGCGAAGACGGCGCCCGGTCAGTGATCCGGGAACCGGCTCATCTGCCGGCCAGCACCCTGATCGGCGAACCGGCTCGGAAGGCCTTCACGTCCTCGACGATGTGGTCGTAGAAGACCCGCATCGTCTCCTCGGTGACGTAGCCGAGGTGCGGGGTGAGCACGGTGTTCGGCAGGGAGCGGAGCGGGTCGTCCGCGGGGAGCGGCTCGCGGTCGTAGACGTCGAGGGCGGCGCCGGCGATCCGCCCTCCCCGGAGGGCGTCGATCAGCGCGGCCGTGTCGACCAGCGGTCCGCGGGAGGTGTTCACCAGGACCGCGTCGGGCCGCATGCGGTCGAGGTCGGCGCGTCCGATCAGCCCGCGGGTGCGCCGGCTGAGGACCATGTGGATCGTCACCACGTGGGACGTCGCGAACAGCTCCGCCTTCGAGGCGAGCCGGACGGCGTGCTCGGCGCAGCGCCCTGCGGTCAGGTTGGGGCTCCAGGCCTGCACCTCCATCCCGAAGGCCGCGCCGATCCGCGCCACGGCAGCGCCGAGCCGGCCCAGCCCGACGACGCCGAGCGTCTTGCCCGCCACCCCGCGGCCCACCGTGTGCTGCCAGCCACCGGCGCGCATCGCCGCGTCCTCGGCCGGGATGTTGCGCAGCAGCGCGAGGATCAGCCCCCAGGTCAGCTCGGCGGTCGGCGAGGCGACCCCGCCAGTGCCGCACACGGTGACACCGAGCTCCGCGGCCGCCCCCGTGTCGATGGCCGCGTTGACCATCCCGGTGGTGACCAGCAGCCGCAGGTTCGGCAGCTGCTCGAGCACCTCGCGGGGGAACGCGGTGCGCTCCCGCATCGCGACGACGACGTCCGCGTCGATCAGGGCGTCGATCAGCTCGCGGCCCTCGACGTGGGTGCGGAGCGGAGTCACGGTGACGTCGTCCCCGAGCTCCGACCAGCGCCCCGTCCGCAGGGCGATCCCCTGGTAGTCGTCGAGCACCACGATGCGCATCCGAGCCCTCCGATCGCCGAAGACCGCGTCCGGATCGGAGTTCCCGCGCCCGCACCAGTGCGAGGGCGGTCCTCACCGCGATCTCGCGCTCGCATTCTGGCGGATCCGGCGCCGCGCCCGTACCCGTGGGTCCACCGACCGGCGGACCCTTGGCCACCCGGTCTCTCGGCTGATCGACCGATCCCTCTTCCGAGCGTGTCCGGCCACATTCGTCGTGGGCGGACAAACGCCCCGCAACTGCCGCCGGAACGGCGGCCCCATCACCGGAAAAGGGAGTTCGACATGCGTAGGTTCCTCATCGTGGCCGGAATCATCGGTACGGCCGCGGTCGGCCTGGCCGGCACCGCCGCCGCGAGCGACACGAACGCCGTGATCACCCGGCCCACCTCGGCGTACAGCAGCCCGTCGATGGTGACGGCGCCCGTCATGAGCCTGGAGCCGGGCACGCACGCCCTGGCCCAGTGCTTCACCGAGGGCCAGCAGGTGCGAGGCAATTCCACGTGGTTCCGCATCGCGAAGAGCGGCGACAGCGGATTCGTCCCCCGGGACACGGTCTCCGGTGAGCTGACCGGTCTCCGGCACTGCTGAACCTGCGGCAGCCCACAACGAGAGGAGGAGATCGGGGACGCGCCGGCCGGCGCCCTGGCGCAGTGTCCGGTCGCCGCCCCCGGCCACCGCCCGGACACGGGCACCTTCTCACCGCTCAGGCGGTGGGCGAGCGCGGCTCAGGGGTGGGGCGGGTGGGGATCGAACCCACGACCTGACGGATTATGAGGGAAGCCAGTTGGACGAGCCCAGGCTTCTATCAGCAGCAACTCTCGGCCACCCGCTACCGCAGACGTCGGAAACCTCGGTGACTGCCGCTGGTTCGCGTCACGAGACGTGTCACGGCAGTAGTCAGCGTGGTCGGAAGGACGGAACGGCCGAGGCAGTAGCACAACGAACCCGGCTGATGCTCCGACCTACCAACCCCAGACACGCCATAGCGCGCTGACCTGCGGCGGGCTGACCGTGACGATCTGCGTGTACTGGTCAGCACGGTGGATGCGGCGCACACTCCATCGGTGGACAAGCAGGCTGTGCACGAGGAGATGGAGCGGGCTCGGGCGGATTTTCATCGCTTCCTCGACGAGGCCACGGTGACCGACCTGCGGCAGCCGTCGCAGGGGACGCGCTGGAACAACCGGCAGCTGCTGTTCCACATGCTGCTCGGCTTCTTGGTGGTCAGGGTGCTGCTGGTTCTGGTCCACCTGTTCGATCGGTTGCCCGCCCCGATCAGCCGGGGCTTCGCCCGCCTCCTGAACGCGGTGACCGTCCCGTTCGACGTGGTGAACTACGCGGGCGCGTTGGTCGCGGGCACGGTGTTGCCGACGGGCCGGATGACGGCGCTCTTCGATTGGGTCGTTGCATCGCTGGGCCGCCGGCTCAACCGTGAGACCGACGCCGACCTCGGCCGCGGGATGCACTACCCGACCCGATGGGACCCGTTCTTCCAGGACTACATGACCCTGGCCGACGTCTACCGGTTCCCGACTCAACACTTCGACTTCCACGCCCGCCAGCTCACCCTCCAGCACGGCGGTCGGTCCGACGCTCAGTAGCGGCGTCTCGGCCAGCGGCTTTAGGCACTTTGAGCACGCAGTTCGACGGCCAATGCGTGCACCCGCCGGGTGATGTCGTCACGGATGAGCCGCATGCGCTCGATGCCCTCGATCCCCCTCTCCGAAGGCTCGTCGGTGTCCCAGTTGCGCAGTTCGACGCGGTCGGGAACATCGACGCGGGCGTCGCGGCCGAGGGTGACGACGAGGTCGACGCGCCAGAGAAGCTCGGGGTCGATGGGTTTTGGCGTTTCACCGGACATGTCGGCGCCAACCTCGGCGAGCGACGCCGCTGACAGCTCGTTGATTGCTCTACCTGGTTTGGTTCCGGCGGAGTGGACCTCGACTTGGTCGCCGGCGATCTGGCGCATGAGGCCGGCGGCCATCTGGGACTTGCCGCCGTTGCGCACGCAGACGAACAGCACGCTGGGGAGGTCGGACACGGAATGCATCCCTCGCTGAACGGTCAGGGGGTGGCGGGAACGAGCTCGTCGATGAGTGCGCGGACGCGACGTTCGATCTCGTCTCGGATGGGCCGGACCGCGGCGACGTCGAGTCCGTTCGGGTCGTCGAGGATCCATTCCTCGTAGCGACGGCCGGGAAACACCGGGCAGGCGTCGCCGCAGCCCATGGTGATCACGACGTCGGCGGCGCGGACGACTTCGTCGGTCCAGGGCTTGGGGTATTCGCTGCTGATGTCGATGCCGCGTTCGGCCATGGCCGCGACGGCGGAGGGGTTGACCGATGTACCGGGTTCGGATCCGCCGGACCAGGCGATGGCCCGGCCCGCGGCGATGTGGTTGAAGAAGCCGAGCGCCATCTGCGATCGACCGGCATTGTGGGTGCACAGGAACAACACGACCGGAGTCCCGGTCGCCGCACTGCCTTCGACCTTGGCCAGCGCGTGCAGGCGTTGCCGGGCGAACCGCTCGGCCAGCAGCGGCAGGAAGTTCAGCACCGCTGCTCGCCCGGCGAACTCGTCGTAGGAGCTGTGCAGGAACCGCTCGATGGTCTCGGCCCCGAAGGTGCCGTCGAACTCGCGGGCGAGGTTCGCGGCGGCGGTCTTGAGCGCGAGTCGCTGGTCGATGGGCAGGGTGCTGCGGTGCCAGGTGTCGGTCATCGCGGGCCGTCCTTCCGAGCCGGGGACGAGGAAGCAGACGTCGAGGTCGAGAACCAGCGGCGACGTGCGGCCAGCGAGACGTAGACCAGGGCCACGAGGACCGGCACCTCGATCAGCGGTCCGACCACCCCGGCCAGCGCTTGGCCGGAGGTGACACCGAAGGTGGCGATGGCGACGGCGATGGCGAGTTCGAAGTTGTTGCCAGCGGCAGTGAACGCGAGCGTGGCCGAGCGTTCGTAGCCGAGTCCGATCGCGCGGGCCAGCGCGAGGGAGCCGAACCACATGAGCGCGAAGTAGGCCAGCAGGGGCAGCGCGATCCGGGCGACGTCGAGGGGTTGGGAGGTGATGGCGTCGCCTTGAAGGGCGAACAGGACGACGATGGTGAACAGCAGCCCGTAGAGGGCGAACGGCCCGATCCTCGGCAGGAACTTGGCCTCGTACCAGTCGCGACTCTTCGCGCGCTCGCCGAAGCGTCGGGTGAGGTAGCCGGCGATCAGCGGGATCCCGAGGAAGATCAGCACGGACTTCGCGATCTGCCACGCGGACACGTCGAGGTCGGCCTGGGGCAGGCCGAGCCAGCCCGGCAGCACGGACAGGTAGAACCAGCCCAGGGCGGCGAAGGCGATCACCTGGAACACCGAGTTGATCGCGACGAGCACGGCGGCGGCTTCGCGGTCGCCGCAGGCGAGGTCGTTCCAGATGATGACCATGGCGATGCATCGGGCGAGCCCGACGATGATCAAGCCGGTGCGATACTCCGGCAGGTCCGGCAGCAGCAGCCAGGCCAGGGCGAACATCAGCGCCGGCCCGATGATCCAGTTCAGCACCAGCGAGCTGACCAGCAGCCGGCGGTCGCCGGTGACGGTGTCGAGCCGGTCGTAGCGGACCTTCGCCAACACCGGATACATCATGATCAGCAGGCCCAGCGCGATCGGCAGCGAGACCCCGTCGATCGCGATCGCGTCCAGCGCGGCGCCCAGGCCGGGGATCAGCCGTCCGGCCCCGAGCCCGAGGGCCATCGCGGCCAGGATCCAGACGGGCAGGAACCGGTCCAGCGTGGACAGCTGCGCCACGACGGGGGCGTCCGGCGCGACCTCGGGAGTCGCGCTCATGCCGTGGCTCCGGCCGCGACCGGTGCGCAGCAACCGCTTGCCGCGATGCTGTGCGGCTTTCCTGCGGCAGCGTGGTCGCCGGGGGCGAGGACGTCGGCGAGCAGTGCGATCCGGTGCGGGACCACTTGGTAGTAGACCCAGGTCGCGCGGCGTTCGCTGGTGACCAGGCCGGCCTCGCGCAGCACCTTGAGGTGGTGGCTGATCGTGGGCTGGGACAGCTCGAACGCCCCGGCCACGTCGCACACGCAGGCCTCGCCGCCCTCGTGGGCGGCGATCAGCGAGAGCAGTCGCAGCCGGACCGGGTCACCGAGCGCCTTGAACGCCGCCGCCAGCTCTGCTGCCTCGTCGGCGGTGAGGGGTTCGTGGGTCTGCACCGACGAACATAGGACCGGAAGCTGTATCGACACGCGTCTATGTTGATTGGTGTCGATACAGCTTCGCAAGCGAACACCGGGTGAACAGCACCACCGTGGGACCGGGCCGGTCAGGTCCCGGGTCGGATGGCGCGCACGATCGCTGACGCGGCGTGCTCGTGGACGCGGTGGGTCACGTTGATGTCGATGTCGACGAACCCGGCCGCGGCCAGCGCGGTTTCGAACTCGGCCCGGGTCAGCGCGCCGGCCACGCAGCCGGTCCAGGCGTCGGTGTCGGCGCGCACGGCGGCCGGCAGATCGGGGTCGGCGATCACGTCGGACACGGCGAATCGTCCGCCCGGGCGCAGCACGCGGGCGGCTTCGCGCAGGACGACGGTCTTGTCGGCGGCGAGGTTGATGACGCAGTTGGAGATCACGACATCAACGCTGGCGTCGGGCAGTGGGATGTCTTCGAGGTAGCCCTGCAGGAACTCGACGTTGTCCACCCCGGCGGTAGCGGCGTTGTCACGTGCGAGCTGCAGCATCTGCGGGGTCATGTCCAGCCCGTAGGCGCGCCCGCCCGGCGCGACCCGCCGCGCGGAGATCAGCACGTCCGCGCCGGCCCCAGAGCCCAGGTCCAGCACGGTCTCGCCGGGCTTGAGATCGGCCACGGCGGTCGGCACCCCGCACCCGAGGGATCCCTCCACCGCGGCAGTCGGGGCGCCGGCGGCCTCGGTGGAGTCGTAGAGGCCGGCTCCGTAGAGGCCGTCGGCGTAGGCCTGCTCGATCGGTGTGGGCCCACAGCAGCTGCTGCTCGTCGCCGGGGGCGCGTCGATGCTGATCTCGGTGGGACTCGCCGGCGCGCAGCAGCCAGTCTGGGCTGCTGTGGAGGCCGGTTGCTGGCGGGCGGCGATGCGCTCGGCGGACTGGGCATAGCGGGCGCGGACGGTGTCGCGGATCGTGGCTGGGTCGGTGACGTGTTCGGACATCAGTTCCTCCTCAGATCGTGCTCAGCTCGGGTCTGTATCGGGTCTGCTTCGGGTCGGTGGTGATGAGCAGGTGTCGTGGCGTGCTGGGGGACGCTGCCCGCGGCGAGAACCGCGGCGATGCTCGCGATCACGGCGAGCGCGACGAACACGGCGGGGTAGCCGCCGAACACCTCGGCCAGCGCAGCACCGGCCCACGGCGCCAGCGCGGTGGCGACCATGGCGGGCGCGGTGAGCAGCCCGTTGAGCCGGCCGTAGTCGGTGGCGCCCCAGCGGTCACTGATCGCGGTGGCCTGCAGCAGTGTGAACACCCCGCGCGCGGAGCCGGCGAGCATCGCCGCCGCGAGCAGCAGCGCGGTGGGGCCGGGCAGCATCCCGAGCAGCAAGGTCGCGATCGCGGACGCGGCGATGATGGCCACGGTGCGGGCGCGGACCGACAGCGCCCGCGAGAGCCACCGGTAGCCCAGCCGGCCCATGACCTGCCCGAGTCCGCCCAGGCCCAGCGCCCACGCCGCCTCGCTTGTGGACAGGCCGCGCTCGATCAGCAACGGCACCTGGTTCACCACGACGGCGTACGCGGTGAACGTCGCCAGCGCCACGGCCACCACCAGGAACCGGAACTCGCGGCTGCGCACGATGTCGGCCGGGGCATGTTCGGCCACCCCGGCGGGGGGCTCGGGTGCCGGCCACGGGCCGCGCAGCCCCAGCATATGGGCAGGGATCGTCGTGGCGGCCAGCACCGCGGCCAGCGTGAGGTAGGTGTCGCGCCAGCCGAGCGGGCCCAGTAGCGCCGCGGTCAGCGGCGCGAAGATGGTGCTGGCCAGCCCGGCCAGCAACGTGACAGCGGTCAGCGCGGTCACCCGCCGCGGTCCCCACCACCGGGTCAGCGCCGCGAACGCCGGCGCGTAGAGGGTGCCGGCCATGGCGGCCCCAGCCAGCACCCACGCCGCGAAGAACAACGGCAACGAAGGGGCCAGCGCGATCCCGACCAACGCTGGCACGGCCAGAACCGACCCGGTGGTCATGACCGGCCGCGGCCCGAACCGGTCGAGCCAGCGCCCGGCCGGGATGCCGACCAGGGCCGCGACGACCAGTCCGGCGGAGAACGCCGCGGTCAGCGCCGAGATCGACCATCCGGTATCGCGCGCGATCGTCGGCGCCAACACCGGGAAGGCGTAGTAGAGCACGCCATAGCTGACGATCTCGGTCACGCACAGCACCACCAGCACCCGACGCAGCCCGAACTGACTCAGCCCACCACCAGCGTCGTCAGCCTTCGATCGCGACACGGCTCCCCCTCCACCCGAACCAGTCGACGGTCAGGACCGGGCTGATGCCCCGAGACCGATGCTGACCGGCTCCGGGGCGCCGCAGCAGCCCCCGGCATCAGCGGTCGCGGCCTCGTCGAAGACGCCGGCCCCGCCGCAGACCCCTGTCTCGGGCAGCACGAGCTCGACACGGTCGGCGGCCTCCTGGTCCCCAGCCAGCGCCGCGGCCACGGAGCGGACCTGCTCGTAGCCGGTCATGGCCAGGAACGTCGGGGCGCGGCCGTAGGACTTCATCCCGACCAGGAACACCCCCGGCTCGGGCTGGGCCAGCTCACGGGCGCCGTGCGGGTACACCGTGCCGCAGGAGTGCACGTTCGGGTCGATCAACGGTGCCAGCTCGCGGGCGGCCTGCAGCGTGGGGTCGAGGTCCAGGCGCACCTCCGAGAGCCACGACAGGTCCGGGCGGAACCCGGTCAGCACCACCACCTCGTCGACCGGGTCGAGGCGGCGCCCGTCCAGGGACTCCAGCACCAGGCCCCTGCCCGACCGGTGCGACCGCCACCGTGCGGAACCCGGTGACGGTGGTGATGTGGCCGGCCTCGACCGCGGCGGCCGCGCGCAGCCCCAGCGCGCCGCGCGGCGGCAGCTGGTCGGCGTCGCCGCCGCCGAAGGTGTCGCCCACCTGGCCGCGTCGCAGCAGCCAGTCCACGTGTGTGCCCGGCTCGTCCCGGGCGAGGTCGGCGAACGCGACCAGCGCTGTCAGTGCCGAGTGCCCGCTTCCCGCGACCGCGATCCGCTTGCCCGCGTACCGGGCCCGGACGTCCGGGTCGGCGAAGTCCGGGACCTGGTAGGCGATCCGGTCGGCCGCGGCCTTCTCCCCGATCGCGGGCAGCCCGTCCGCGCCGAGCGGGTTCGGTGTCGACCGCGTCCCGGACGCGTCGATCAGGCCGCGTGCCAGGATCCGCTGCTCGCCGTCGGCGGTGTCGACGTGCACCGTCAGCGGTTCGGTGTCGCGGCCTGCGTCGACGATCCGGTCGCGGCCCCGACGCGCCACCCCGATCACCCGCGATCCGTACCGGACGCGGTCGCCCAGCACGTCGGCCAGTGGCTGTAGGTAGCGCTGCGCCCATTCCGCGCCGGTGGCGTAGGAGTCGGGATCGGGGGACTGCCATCCCGTGGGCGCGAGCAGCTTCTCCGCGGTCGGGTCGACGACCTCGGCCCAGCGGGAGAACAGCCGCACGCTGTGCCACTGGCGCACGCTCGCCCCGGCCGTCGCGCCGGCTTCGAGCACCAGTGGTTCGATCCCGCGCTCCAGCAGGTGCGCAGCCGCGGCCAGCCCCACCGGCCCGGCACCGACCACCACGACTGGCAGATCCCGCTCGTCCATGACCTTCTCCTCGAGTCAGACGCCAGACCCGAACCCGGCGGGTCCTGGCCGCACTACTACGACAGCCTCACCCTGTTCTCCCCCGCCCGATACAGCGCACTGCCCGGCATGGCGTTCCCCGGCGACCCGAACCGCTACCCGCACCGCGACGAGGTCGCCGAGTACCTGCGCGCCTACGCCGAGCGTCTCGACACTGACATTCGGACCGGGCAACGCGTCCAGACTGTCACCACTGACGCCGGGCTCTTTACCGTCGACACCGCTGACCAGAGCTTCACCGCGCCGCTGGTCATCGCCGCGACCGGCGGGTTCGGCAACCCCTACCGGCCCGCGCTTCCCGCCTCGACCACTTCACCGGCGAGGTGTTGCACGTCAGCGACTACCGCACGCCAGCCCGCTACGCCGGCCAGGACGTCATCGTCGTCGGCGCCGGGAACTCCGCCGCACAGGTCGCGGTCGAACTGGCCCGGCACACGCGCGTCATCCTCGCCACCCGAGCCCCGGTCAAGTACGCGCCGCAGACGATCCTCGGCCGTGACATGCACTGGTGGGCCACCACGCTGGGCTTCGATCACCTGCCCATCGGCCCCTACCTGCGCGCCAAGCCCGGCGTCCCGGTCATTGACAACGGCACCTACCGCCCCGCCATCGATGCCGGCCGCCCCGTCCGCCGACCCCTCTTCACCGACCTCGACGGCACGCGCGTCAGCTGGCCCGATGGCCGAACCGAGCACGTCGACACGATCCTGCTCGCCACTGGATACCGCCCAGACCTGCCCTACCTCGAAGGCCTCGACGCCCTCGATCCCGGCGGCGCGCCGCTCAATGTCCGCGGCCTGTCCCGCACCCACCCCGGCCTGGCCTACGTCGGGCTGGAGTGGCAGCGCAGCCTCGCGTCCGCGACCCTGCGTGGAGTCGGTCGCGACGCCGCCTACGTCGTGCAGCAGCTCCTGCGCGCGCCGACCAGCGTCCCGACCGCCCGATGCTGCGAAGCCACCGCAGCCTGACGCTGCACAGCAACCCCTCGGAGGCCTCCATGAGCATCAGCTTGCAAGTCCTGCACGTGCCTGACTGCCCGAACCTGGCACCCATGCTGGAACGGCTCCGACAAGCAACCGACCTCCCCGTCGCCGTCCGGGGACTCGCCACCGATCACGCTGCCGCAGCGGCCGGTATGCACGGCTCACCGACGCTGTTGATCGACGGACGAGACCCGTTCGCACACCCAGACCCGACCGACCGCGGCTTCGGGCTGGCGTGCCGGATCTACCGCGACGAGCACGGCCGAGCCGTACCTGCGCCCTCAGTGGCCCAGTTGCAGGACGCGATCACCGTAGCCAGCCGGACAAACCCGCTGACCCGTTTGACAGGCTCCTTCCTGTCGACGCCGAAGTCTGCGTGTTTGAGAAGCGTCGGCGTGTCAGCGTGACCGCGACCGCCGTATGATCAACATTGGTGGGGTGGCTCGACGTGCGCGATACCCCTCGGACACCAGCGACGAGCAGTGGGAGCTG
>Ga0065720_1018860_pt1 | contig 84317 bp, 78 predicted proteins | sample Thericmetagenome_FD_59107 | JGI IMG/M metagenome (GOLD analysis project Ga0065720, IMG submission 59107) | Thermophilic microbial communities from the Joint Bioenergy Institute, California, USA of rice/straw/compost enrichment - eDNA_2 v2... | ecosystem: Engineered > Solid waste > Grass >...
ATATAAATTTTGGATTAAGTAAAAGAAAAATACAAATTCCAAGCATATTTTCTTATAGTATAATATTTAAAAGGATTTCGTTACTTTATTATTTTTCTTAGGGGTAGGACATACGAAGCTTTGTATTAAAGTAATTAGAAAAATTTGTATTATACAAATTATGAATATAATGCTGGAAAAATATTTCTTTGGGTTTTTTTTAAAAATTCTTCTGTTAAATAAATGCAATACATCAAATAAAAATTTCTCAGTTCGGTTTCTTTTTGTACACTAGCTCATCCGAAGATAATGTTCTTAATAACATTCCACCTTCAATTGATTATCTCCTTTGATTTTCAATACATTAGTAGGAGAATATATGAGGGTCGTCTTATAGAGAGGTATCAAAATGTACTAATATAGCTATACAATTTTTCTTCAGCCAATACTCCTATGTTGAGGAGAGTTTATTTAATAAAGACAAAGAAATATTCTGAATATAGTATTACTAGCTGGGAATCAAGAGAGAAAAAAAGTTGTATTTTTCAAATGTTCATATCTAAGTCGAAATAAAATGCCACTTGATTGGCAGTATCCGCCAACAAAGGTGACTGAAGGCAACACAGAGAAAGGAGAACTGGAAGTCTTTTTTCAAGATAATTGGAGTTGTATGCGCTAGAGGCCAGCACTGGCTTGTTTTTGCAATACTGTATAAAATTTTAAATCAAGGAAATGCTAGCAGGAATGGTTAGTTGAAATTTTAAATCGTGAAAATGCTAGCAGGTCTCAACTCAATAAAATATAACTTCCTAAATATAGTTATATTTACTGTTCCCTTTTCTGGTATTAAACCGAATTTCTTTATTGACTTTATCAATAATCATGGAAATTTCAATTTCAACACTGACACCAGTCCAAGTCATCTCAAGCACCGACAGCCAGTCGACCGCTACCGAAGATGAACTACTCTCTCCTATTGTCTCATCAAACTTTCCTGAAGACACCATGATCCTTAGTGTTGAATCAACATGCTGGATGCAGAACCTCGATGATAATCTTCGCATCGACAAAATCAATCTTCCAGGTACTCATGACACAGGCGCACTATTCGGAGGTGAATGGTTCGAATGCCAGACGATGACAATAAAAGAACAGTTACACAGTGGGATCAGATTCTTAGACATAAGATGCAGACACATTGAGAATAGGTTTGCCATTCACCATGCAGAGGTGTTCCAGAACCTGATGTTTGAGGATGTTCTGGAAGACTGCAAATCTTATCTTAAACAATATTCCTCTGAGTTTCTTATCATCAGAATTAAACCAGAACATGAGGAGGAGAATTGTAACAGAAGCTTTGCTGAAACATTTATGGCGACATATTTTGATCCAAATTTATTCTATACAGGAACCGATATTCCCACTGTGAAGGAGATCAGGGGAAAGATCTATGTTTTGCAGCAGTTTCCTGCTGACTATAAGATCGGAACAGAATGGAAAGACATAAATTTACAAGACGACTGGGACGTCAAGGACTACCTTGAGAAAAAGAAGGCCATATTGCACCATTATACTAAGGCCTTACAAAGAAATTCTCAGCAAAATATCTTTTATATAAACTTTTGTTCAGGAACTGGCATGGCTGGAACTCCCCTGATGCTTTCAAGAAAGACTAATGATTTGGTATTGAGCTTTACCAAGGGTCCATGTGGAATTATTGTCATGGATTACCCACAGAACATCCACATCAGACATATCATTAACTTAAATTTCAAAAAACAAGGTTATTAGAGTGAAATCTCTTTATTAACGAAATTGGTTCTTGAATTAATCAAATGTATATAACTTTTACAAATATGCAGGAAATTACCAATTATTAGATATCCATCTCGTCATTAAATCCTTAACTGACCAAGGCTGGTAAATTCCATCCACATGCCCAGCCTTATTCACAATCGCAAAGGTCAGTTTATCATAAGTCTTATAGGTTCCTATCACATTTCCATCTGTATCTCTCCATATCTTCTTAGGAGTAGCCGCCCAGAGAGGCAATTTGGACCAGCCCAGATTCAGGATTGCTCTTTGGGTTCCTGCAGCGGTGACAAGCAAGTCATCCTGACCTTGATAGAACAAGAATTTGATATTAAGATTATTCAACATGTAGGTGACATTGGGAGCATAGCTTTGGACTTTGTCCAAATAGAAAACGTAGTCTAAGCTTTGGCAGCCTCCCCAATAGGCATCAGGATCTGCAGCTAAGCCCTTTTTAACACTAGGAGTGTTAAGCCACAGGGCAGTTGCCGGATCATTTCCGGTATTATTTCTATAGTTTTCAATATTAATACCTTTGGGGAAGGACTTGGTTATGTCTTCGGTAACAAGATAAGCAGCAGTCCAGTTTCCTAAGGTCATGTTCTTTTGGAATTGGGTTTGTTTATCTGCGATACTTTGGCTGGTTTTCAGGTCAATAACACCTGCAGCTAGTCCAGTGATATTATAGCCAACTATTTGGTTATAGGGGTCAAACCATCCATTGGCAAATGCAATTCCGCTAATATTGATTCCTGTTTGATCAGCGTCCTTTAGGATATTCATAGCGAGGCCAAGAGCCCAGTGTCCACCATAACTCTCTCCAAGCCAATAGAAGGGTTGTTTCTTTAGAGAAGGGAATAACTCGAAAAATCTTATCAAGAAATTCTTGAGATAGACCCCGTTTTTAATGGAGTCATTAGGCATGTCATTATTCTCAACAGAATAACCCATTCCAACAGGATTATCAACGTACAAAAGATGATATTTGTCGTTAAGAGTCACTTCATTAAGGACTGGAACAAAGGTTCCATTGACACTGATGACTCTGAAGGGTCCAGTTTCATAATAACTGTCACCATCAGCACAGCCAGGACCTCCAGCAAGAGATAATATCAAAGGAGCTGAGACATTTACAGTACCATTAGCATTCAGGTTGCCTCCAGCAGCATAAAGCTGGTAATGGATCTTGGATTGAGATGTTTGGTTGACTGTGATGTAGCCAGTGTAGAAATCTCCTGGATATGGGATGTTCATGGCGACTGTATCTACTTTGTTGACTTCTATGTAGTTGTAATTGGGATTCAGATGGTTCACAATGGTTGCTCTCAGGTCATGCTCTGTGTTGTAGTAGAGTTTGGTTTCTCTGCTCACAACTAAGAGGTAGAACAGTAATATGAGAATAGATCTCATTCTCGGATAAAATTAAATCTTTATGACAGTCCTTTATTTACTTCTGTAATCAAAACGTCGCATAAACATATGGTAACTGGCATTGGCCATGCTATTCTATGATCAACTTAACCAACCTTAAGTGCATCTCAAGATCCAAGAACACAAGGGTTCACCTGAGCAATAGAATTTTCCATTTCTTTTCAAAACAAGAAATTGATTTAAATAGTTTTAAACGACAGATGCGATATTGTCTTGGTCTTTTTTGTTGTGTGCTAAGTTCCTAGTGACATGTCAGCAGTGACATAGATTGTCATAGACTAATTGGAAAAAACAATAACATATTCAAATCAAAAATAAAATTTAAATAAATGAGGAGTTCCTTATTTCTTTTCTTTACCATTCTCTTCATCTCTACCAATGCACGCAATCCTCCATATTATAACCAAAATGACGAAAGATGGGATACCGAATTCCTTGGTACATCCACAACAAGAACTATCCAGAGTGACGGGAGCATTGTTTGTTCTTTAGCAATGGCTCTCGCAGCAGAAGATCTGAGAATTTACGATAATGAACCCGACCCATATCTCGTCAACTTATATCTAAGAGATCTTAGGTGGAATGGCCTTATCTCAACTTTTCCCTGGTCACAACTCCCATCAATTGGCCTAAAATTAGTCTCAACAATAGAATATTCAAATTTGAATCAGGCATTATACTATAACCAGATCAGGAAAGAGCTGGCAGCAGGGCGAATAGTTTTCGTTGTCCAAACGAAATGGAGCTCCGAGGGTACTGTCTGTTTATTAGTTTCAACTTATAATGAACATCTCGTTGTCCAAAATCCTGCCAGTTCCGATGAAGATGAAGCTGTTCTTGATATCACAGAAACCAGCAGAGCGTATATTTTACAAACAACTAGCGTAGACGTATCAAAGCTCACATGTGGGCCAACATGCGCATACGATCCTTGCAATTGTCCTATGTTCGAATGTCCTCATAAGCCTGCAACTCCTACATTTGATTGTTCTATCTTCAAAACAGGGTTGCTCAACGTTTGCAAGGCAAGTCCAACCGTCTTAGATTTTATTAATTATATGAAGTGTGCAACCTACAGCTGTGGCTGCCCTTTCTTTAGAACTGATAGTTCTGGCTGTCTTGTTGCCACAAATACTGAGAGTATAATGATTGGGGCTTCCCTCCCCCTCGATGACTATGCTTCCCGATTGACTGCAAATACTAATCTTCCAGCAAGTGTAATATCTGAATTAATCTATCTTGGAGGGACCACTGAGAATTTCATTATTGCAATAAAGGAAAGCCTGATTGGATTGACTCCATCACAAGAAGCGGAAGTCTTAAGACAAACGTACAATATTGTTTTTAATGAACTCGTTGCAAAATATCTTGACTTTCGTGCATACCCTCCTATCCTCCAAGCAGCAGTCGTTAGCTTCTATGCACTTAATCTGAATAATAGAGACATCTTCTTTGACTCAGATGTCTGGTCCTTCATCAAGGATAAAGATTGGCATAAGCTATATAAGATCGGAACAAGAAGCCAAAACTATCAAAGATTCAAGGTTCCTCGATATTTTGACGAAGTAATAGAACACGCTATAGCCTGCTCCTCAGGTAGGCTCTCAAATACATTTGGAGAAGTTTTGTTCCTTATCAGTAAAGGAAATACTGAGTCTTCTAACCTTGTGTACTATCATGCCCATCTAGGCTATTTGCTGAATAATTTGAATATTGGTCCTGATAATATCCGAGTAGCTATTGCAGCTATTGGAACTACTGTTGAAGTTTTTTCACCATTGTCTTCAAGCAGATCTGACCTCATTAACATATTTAATACCAAAGTTACCAAGCTAACCATTGAATCTTCAGCGAAAACCAATCTTTTTGTCGGACTGTCAAAAAGCTATGATCTGCTCAGCGAAGGGGCTCGAGCTAGTACAGGATATTCTCCAAAATTAGTCGTTTTATTCACAGATGGAAATTATACAGGGACCGTCCCCTCTGATATAATCCGAGAATTGAATGCCAATAATATCAGAGTCCTTATCCTAAACAGGCATAACGATCAAATAATTATGAATATCCTTAAGACTTGGAGCACTGACGCCTATGCTTACTCATTAGCAAACCTAGACACCGCTGCTTCCCTGGATTTAACAAATAATATCATATCCCAGCTCTACGCTACTGGTAGCATCAGCCTTTCAGGAGGTTTCGCAGTCAATGTATTCCAAGGCCAATATACATTCTTAAGATATCCAGTCAGCCCCTCGGGAATTACTCTAACTATCACTGTCAATGGAGACCCTGATCTTATATCGATCTATGCCTCTTCAGTCTTTGCCTTTCCCACTAAGGATTTATACGATTTTCAAGCTGTTCGTTCTGGGAACAAATATATACTGAGCCAGAGAGGAGATAAGAACCATTATAGAATTTTGCAGACAGGAACTAGCCCTGGGCAGCTTTATCTCTACATAGGAGTGACCTCAATTTCGGGAACGATAACTTTGAGTATTACTGGGGATACATCAGTGACTAAGCTAAAGTCTTGTCCAGATGAGTGTATTGACTGTGATCCACATGGAGCTGTTTGCTTTATTTGTAAGGTTGGATATACATATGCGGTGGATAGTTGTGAAGGAGAAGATGAACTTGGATTCAGCGCTGATAGAATATATGTGTTTGAATCTACAGGGGATAATAGGTTCCTTCAAAGGCTCAATCTTGACTATAAGGGAATTCGGAAATTAACACTAATTGTTGTAGGATCTATTGCTGGATCTTTGGTAGTGATATTTTTCATACTCGGAATTGGAAAACTAGAATGGACAGTGCTAGATAACGAGATTACGATATCGACTCCTAGCGAGAGATTAGGAAAGATAAAATCTCCAAAGGCTAGGAAGGAAAGCGGAGAGGAAGCTAAGCCGTTATCTCCAAAGAATGAGCACAAACTGGAGAGAAGAGGAAATGTCAAGCCAAAGAAGAAGGAAAAAATGTTGAAAATAGAAATTGTAGATGACTCCGAAGATCCCGAGGGCTTCACTAGAAAAAAGAAGACCTCTGAGAGCAGCGCGAAATCACAGGAAAAGAAGTCTAAAACTCCATCATCACATCATGATATTGAGGCTGATTTTGTAGTTTCGCCAGACAGTAAACATAGCAGGACGGAGAGTAGTCCAGATAAGCGCTCACAGAAAGAGAAATCAACGGAGAAAAAGGACACAAAGATAAGTGAGGATGACAAGGAAAGATCTGGATTAAATCTAGGTGATATAAAACCTAAGCAGAATGAGCCTCCTATGCTGGAAAAATTCGGTTCTGTAAAAAGTCTAAGGAATCTATTCAAGCTATCAGACAGGAGTATCGATGGGAGAAAATCTAAAGAAAATACTGAATCTGCCTTTAGTGAGGAGAAAAGTCGAATGAAATCCCAGGCTGATGATAAGGAAAAATCTGTAAAATCTAATAGTCCTAAGAGCTTTGGAGGTTCCAAAAGAAGTCTATTTGATGATGCATCTGATAAAGTCAGGACTCCGGAGCCAAAGTATAATTCTGGGCCTGACGAGGTGATTGAGGGTGGAGAAACAAATAGAGATGACAATGAGCAAGATGATGAAAATAAACCTCTATCACCGAGTGGGAATACAAAGACTGTGTTTTCAACAAAGCATGATAATCTGCAGGAAATTAAGGAGAAGGAGAAAGAGGATTCTCTTTTTGATGATAATTAACTATGGTGTTTTATTTGTTTGTGATGAGTTTTCACTTGGTACTTTGTCTATAATTATATGGTTGTATATAAATAAGCAGGTAAACTTGGCTTTACTAACAATTTAATTAGACTACGCTGACAGTAGTTATCTCATGATTCAAAGAGTATATCAATACTTATAACTCTTTAACCATATAATTACAAGATGCTAACTCTATTACTGATAACAAAATGCAGCGACAGCCTTGATAAAATCTTCAAAGTGGTCTTCAAACAAGCAGTGTCCAGCATCACTGAAAACCTTTATGGTTGCAAGTCCTCCAAGGATGTCTTTAATTTCCTTAGCTTCTTCCCAAGGGGTTCTGAAGTCATCCTGTCCACAGAGGATGAGGGTTTCAGTTTCAATAGCCTCGATTTCTCCAGTTCCGTTGTTTTCCTTATCTCTGGTAATATTATAGTTCAACAGGCACCTGATAATGTCAGGTAGGTTATTTTGATTAACAAAGTTTTCAATATAAGAGTTGAGTCTCTCCTGTTCAGGCATCTTGTGGGTATAAAACTCGGTTAAGTAGAAGGTTTCAAGGAAAGCCTTGTCCTTTACCTTGAAGGCATGCTGTATTTCCTTGAGTCTTCTGTCATTCAAGGCAGCATCAATATCATCAGACCATTCAGGAAGAACAATCTCATCATTGTCAGGGTCTTTAATATAAGTCTTTCCGGTCAAGCTGACAGGGCTTACCAAAATAAGCTTGTCAATAGAACCCGGATATTGGGCGGCAAATTTCAAAGCAACGCAGGCTCCAATATCCCAGCCAAGGACAGAGCATTTATCGATTTTCATATCCTTGAGGAAATAGTGCAAGTCCTTAGCAAGATCATCGAAGGACTTGAGCTTTGTGGCGTAAGAAGAAAGGCCAAATCCTCTCATATCAGGTGCTATGACTCTAAATGCTTCTGCAAACTTCATGAAGGTTTTCTCGAATATATAGGATGAGGTATAGTTTCCATGGAGCATGATAAGGACTTGATTCTTCTCGCTACCATATTCTCTGTAGGCATATGTTTCAGGTTTTTGGTCATCAAGATTAATCTTTTGGTACTTTACAGGCATGAAGAAGTGCCTACATTCAGGTTTGCCTGTTTTTCCTGTACGTGCACAGATATAGACTTTTCTGAGATATCGATCACCTGGTTCTCGATCGATAAGATAGGTGGCTTCGTGGTATCTGCAGTTGGGACAGATAATGTTCTCACGAGGCATGCTGGGATCTAAACAAAAATCAGGATCGATGGAGGCTTCAGTGAAGGATTGGATGAAATCTCTTTGATAGATCATATTATCCTCTATTGAGTTGGTGTCTTGGGTGTACTCTCTGTAATCACAACTTCTGCAGACGAAGAGAAGTCTGTGATCGTTCTTGGACTCTTCTGGATGAAGAATGTTCAAACATTCACTACAGAATCTGATTCCTGACATTTTGTAGTGCTTAAATGATTTAAATTAGAAATTATTTCAAATACAAGATACTAAGCGCTATCCTGACGAAATCCTGATCCTTTTCTACTAAAATTAGGTAAAACCTATCTATCATGTCCCATTAGATATAAACATCATTTGCTCCATAAACAAATACTACAATGCCCAATTCAACTTAAATCTTTACAACAAAAAAGTGAAAATACAATAAAAAGCCATTGTAATATTTGATGTTTTTTCCTGGAAATAATTTTCCTATAACTTATAGTTTAGGAGCAGGTGATTGAGACACCTTTTCTCCCTTTCTCTGATAATATCTTCTGAATTTATCATCAATATGAGTCAGGTAAAATGTTCCATCGTCAAGTAAATCCTCTCTAACCTGGAAAAATTAGAATAATCTTACTGAATATTTACTGTGAAGGTCTTTGAGTGCTTATTGTAATTTGCCTTTCTCTCCTCCATTATTCTGTCATATTCTTCAGGGGAGAACTTCACTCTATTTTTCAATTTATTATCGACATTCAAAATTGGTCTCATGAAACTGGGGTCTGAGTTGACTCTTAAGGTGAAAATGGCTGAGGCAAGTCCTGAGCCATATGAGTACATCAAAATTCTCTTATTTTCAAGCTGAATCTTCTCATTAGCGATCAAGGATATTAAACAGGCATATAAAGACCCTGTGTAAATATTCCCAACATTAGTGGAAATGTGAAGAGATGGGGCGGTCTTTGCTTTCCAGTATTCAGTAAAGATCTTATTGATACTTTTATCATCCAAGGTCTCACCGGCGTTATGCCTTTGAAGAAGTTCAATAACCTCCTTGCTCATTCCTTTTCCCTTGAGACTCTTAGATCTGAAGAATTAAAGAGTATAATTGTTATTGCTTACTTCATGTCGATGTGGAAGAGTGTGTTAAGTGATTTGTAGGATTGTTTGCAGTAAGGTGTGTGGAAACAGCAATAATCAACACTGTCCAAAGTAAAGTCTTCATGAGTTTCGCTGTGCAGTTTGAATTTCAGTCCAGTAAAGCAGTTAGTTAAAGCCTTCATGAAGTTGACATTAGTGAGTTGTCCATCAACAGTAGGATATTCAGAGCCTAAGATTTAACAATCCTTTCTCAAAGTCTTATACCAAAATCAGGCTTGTAAAAGTCGAATGAATGCTCAAAGAAGGTATTTTTGATTCTCTCTAATACAAAGGTAGCATCAGGACCAATCAGCATAGCAACACCTCCAACTCCTCCAGTCGGCCTTGCAGGACCTTTGGCATAGACAGCCACATCAGCTGCGACAACAAGGGCATATCTTCCATCCCAGGATTCACTTTGAACCCAGTTCACAGCATTGAATAAGGCACTGGTTCCACCGTAACAAGCATTTACAGTAGTGATGCCATCAATATCACTATTTCCATATTTGTTAAAAAGACCCATAAGGAAAGTCTTAGTAGATTTTGACTTGTCGATAAGAGTCTCTGTTCCCACCTCAAGTCTTCCAATTCTTCTTGGGTCTATTTTATATTTCTCAAGAAGATTTTGAACAACAGTCATAGCAATAGAGTTTACGTCTTCGAATTCATGAACGAATCCCATATTTGTCTGGCCAAGTCCAATGGTATATTTTCCCTTAGAAACCTTGTTAAATTGTTCTATAGGATTAGGGAACAAGTTATAATGAGAAATTATTTAAACTATTTTCAAAAGGAATTTGGGTTTACCTAGTTCGGCTTGTGAAACATAGCTCTTGGGGATGTATATCTCCATAGCGATGATACCAACGTTTTGTGCTGCTTTTCTCATTTTGTTTCAAATTTCTGTGTATAATTTTGCTTATTTGGATTTTCTGAATTGAAACCTGATTTAAATAAAGAAAATTGATTGCGTAAACAGCATTTGATCAGAATCGTATCAACTTACGTCACTAGGGTGAAGATATAGTAGTTGCATCTGACCAGCGGATGTTCATCCAAAATGTCCCTTAAACCTATCCCAGGGGAATATTCCTTAAAACGACCTCATATAAACCTTGGACTCATGTGTAAATGACCCTTCTTTAATGAGAGACACTTATTTCTGATCTAATCAGATAAATTCAGAGTAATTATATGTTTGAGGCAAAATTAAGACTAAAGTTTTAGCATTAGTCTCATCAGACTTCTTTCTTTGTACTCTGGTTATTTGGAGCTTCTTTGGACAATGATGGATTGAAATCATCTTCTGTGACGTCAAGGGTTAATTATAGACAAGAGCCAGTAATACAAAATATTGGGCCAGTATTGAGTTGAACTAGTGAATTGAAATTAGCATTGGATCAAAAGTGACACCATAATTCAGATGCATTAAAATTTGAAATTTAATTTGAAGATGAAATTGAATTGACACGATGAAATCTCAAGATTAGCCTTCGATTAAACAAATTGTGCCGCCTGTTAAAATTGTCAGGAATTAATTTTTCTTGCCACTATTATTTATTACACAAAAATTTTAACGTGATTAGGAACTTCTGAGCTTTACATACAATGGAATCTTCAATAACCACTAGAGTGGACGAGGATATAAGAAGTATATCGTCTTTACAAACTTTCTCCTAAATTTCCTAGATTTAGAGCCTAATCCGGACTCAAAAATTGAACAATCACTTAACGATAATGAAGAATCAGATATATTTCTTGATCCCGAAGATGAAAAACAGGATAAGGAGGTGCCAGGCACAAAAAAGCCAATTCGTAAGGCACCGACTAAGAAAAAGAAGTACCAGAGCATCTCCAATGAACTCAGAATGCAGCTAATAGACGCAGTGGAAAACAAAGGAGAGAAAATAAAGCACGTAATTAGTCATAAATATAGAATTCACTTGTTAGGTAGCAAACAAAATGGGAATCAATTATTCTTCTGCAAAATCCATTTGCCAGGTCTATAAAAGAGAGGGAAGGTCTAGTAAAAAAACTTTTAAAAAAAGAGCAGGTAAGGAATATTTTGATATTCCTGAGGATATCCAAAAATCTATGGGATTAGACACTCCCAATGATCCAGCCTCACAAGGCCAAGTCCTCCAAACTGCTCTTTCAGAAAAGAAAAAGTCTTCTTCATCAAATGAGAATGATCCATTTTTGATGAAACTGAAAGAGAGGCTCATAGAAAGTAAGAACACAAGCTTTAACCCTGCTCCCAACCAGTCGACACCCAGTAACTCGAATAATACAGAGAAAATGACTAAAGAAGAAGAAAATTCCTTTTTCAACCAACAACAAACTAATCTCAAACCATCAAAACTCGAAAATGCCAGTCCTTTTCAGGTTATCCAACCGACCATGCAGAATAGCCAATGCTTTGCCCCTAATATATATCCAAAGCAGCCTTACCAGCAAATTATATTCATTCCTCAAGGCAATAATTTTATGATGAACCAAAATTTCCAGGGACAAATGAACCTTAACACTCAGCAACAGGGATCCTCTCAAACTATTAATATCAATCAGCCGACTGCTAAGAGCATAAGCATTCAAAATATCCCTGTAAGTGATAACGTTTCCTTTTACAATAATCCCCAAACCCTTAATTACAATGATATAAATTATACACATCAGTCCCAACCTCAAATACAATACATTATTCCCAATGCAATGCCCCAGCAGCCACAGCAGCTTGCAGGCTACCCATACTATCAGCCTGTAGTTTATTATGTGGTTCAGCCAACAAATCCTTTGTATATGCCTACTCAATATATTCCGCCGAGTATGGACTATGGGCTCCCGGCACAAAATTTCCAGAACATTTCCTCATTATTTGACAACCAAACACAAATGAATAAAATACAGGTTATTAACCCTAATTTTCGGCAACAATATGCTGAAATAAATAATAACCCTCAAAATAATGCCAATACAATGAATGAGTGGGAAAAAAGCGGTTCATGAGGAACTCATAAACGAATACATTACCTATTAATTTACAAGAGCCATTCTTTACTGTGAGTAACAGAAGGTTTGCTTATCTTTTCTCTATCATTTGATTGAGAAGAATTTCGGAGAACGATGTATTTTATAATTAGGCTCAAAGCAAAACTTGTTTTTTAACCTTCTTATTTTACATTGTAGATCCGTATATTTATTCTTTTTGTTCTGATCTAATTAATGCTATATGATTATAAACGGAAGCATTTGAGAAAAGAGCTCACAGATCGAATGCAACATTCTTTAGGCAATTTATATGAAAGATTTAATATATATAAACCATATAAACTTACTTATTCAAACAATGACTCTATTTTACTAGATTATTCAGGATTTATTCCTGGTCATCATATTCTCCATTCTCCAGTTCCTCAGTGTTCAGAGTTACAGGCTCAGTGGCACTGACTTTTAGACTAAAGACCTTTTCTAGCTGATCAATCTTGGCCTTGTGGAGATTATATGTGGCACTTAGCTTCTGTAAAAGTGCCTGTTCCTGTTTCTCAAGTTCCTGATACTTGTCATTCAAGTCATAGATCTTTCTCTTTTCTTCCTCGAGTCTCTCGTAATACTTGGCATCATTTCCGCTGATCTTACGGTTATGCTTAACCAAAAAGTCTTGATGTTGAGCATTGAGTTGCTTGATTCTTTCTTTATTCTTTTCCAGAGTCTCTTGTTCTTTCTGTTCCTTGAGCATCTTAATGTAATTATTTTCCTGCTTGACAGTGTATGCAATATCATGCTTGGTTTTGTAGGTTCCAATAATGGCGTCCCTTAAATGAGACTTAACTTCGTTTCTCTGTTGATTAATTTCCTGTCTTCTCTTTTCTAGATACTCTTCCCTTGCCTTGTTTTGAAGATATTTATTATGCAATTCTTCTTGATGTCTCTTCTTGGCCTCCAGGATCTTCTCGGTCTTTGAGGCCGTCTCGTTAATCTTTTTTATCATTTGTCTTTCTTCCATTTGTAGGCGTTTTATTCTGGTTTCAAGAGCAGTGACTTGGTGCTCAATTTCCTTTCTTTGGTTTACAGTTTCAAAAATTTCTCCACCCATTCTCTTTTTAGCGTCTCTCATGCGCTTGCTTTCTTCATATCTTCTAATGGCAGTCTCTGTCAGCTCAGGCTTAGGGGTCATGACACTTTCCCCTCCTAAGAGAGATTGGCTCTTATCAGGTGAAATTAAACTCGCAGTCTTATGGTGGAAGCCTTTGCTGTGAGGAGATTTTAAAATGCTTCCATTCATAGGTGACAAGTTTGAATTTGAATTTCTATGATAGTTAGGGCTTCTTGTTGGGGAACCTCGGGATCTGGCAGAGTTGAGTTCCTCTCTATTAGAGAGTTGGCCCGTCTCTATACGATGTGCGAGGTCTGATTTAGGAGATAAGAAAGGATTGAGTTTTAAAGCCATGCCTTCAGATTTTTTACCAGTAGAAAATGAAGAGGGCTGACCAGCAGTGCCAGGCCTTTTGACAGGAGACATAGAGAAACCTTTTGTTCCGGAAGGCGACTTAACTGTATAAGAACTGTCTGCCATCTTTTTAGAGCGCAATCTATTTAAGTAATCTAGCGATTGCTAAATAAAATTATTCAAAAACAAATCAGCGTTAAGAATAGGGTTCGTTAGAAAAGGCTCGACATGCTCTTCCTTCAGAACGATAAGATGCTCTTGTGATCTTCCTTATCTAAAGACCCTAAACCGTAAAAATATCCAAATTCGATGATGAAATCGATATTATTTACCTACTAAATATAGAAATAGGTAATCCCCTATATAATGATTCTGGATGAATGAAATTTCAAAGCGAACATTTTGGAGGAAATTCGACAAGAGTTATTACTTTATCAGAGAGGTTATTACTAGAAAAACATACAAGAACTCAGTTTTAATCATTCATAATACATAGAGCTGAATTTCCTCTAATTACTTCAAGTTATTCAATTGGGCTTCCAACTCATTAAGAGTCTAACAATCAGAATTCAAAGATAAAAAAAAATACGTTATCTTCCTTATTGACTTCTTTATTTCCACCACCTCCGTGGCCGCCATTGGCTTGGGCTTCCATTTCATTTATAATTCTCTCTGTTGCTTCGTCACTGTCAGTATCCATATCGTCATCGTCCATAATTTCTTGAATTTGTTCTACAATGTCTAAACCAGAATAAGCTCTCTTACCGCTCATCATTTCTTGTTTTTCCATCTGCATCATAAACTCTTGCATAGTCTTAGAGATATTCTTAGTATCGAGGTTGGTCTCATTTAATTTTAGAATCTTAGTCATTTCCTTCATGACATTGATCATTGTGTCGGTGGTAGCAATGTTATTAAGCCTGAAAATTAATTTGATATAGGGGAGGGTTACTGGAATTGGACATCAGCTAGCTGAGCATCGAGTCTGGCATATTTGGCTAAATGGGCATTATTTCTGACGAGTCCTTTTGCAATAACACGGATATTTTGCTACAAGGTTATTCTGGGACAAGTGAGGGTTACTCTGGGTTCATTTTTATTCAACATTCTCTTTATTTCATCCTGGATTTTCTTGTTTTGGAGTTTTAGCTGATTCATAGTTCTTGAAAACTCATTTCTCATCTTTCTGATTTGCTTATTGAAGTCTTTCACCAATTCTAGAATCAGGTTATGTAAAAGCTCACAATTCGGTTACCTTTAACGGTGGGTTGGGGAGGCTGAGGTTCAGGTTGCTTGTTTCCCATTTTCAATATTTGATTAATATTATCTGTAATTAACTCAGCTAAATATAAATAGTCCTCGAAATACAGTATTGTGCATCTGATCTGATTCGTCAGATTCCATTTTCAAAATAATTCTAACTTGTTTTCTCCGAGTAACAAACTCTAGGAATGTTTAGGTCGAGGAATTTCTCCTTAGAGGAGCTCATAGGGAAAATGCGTATATGTTAAAAATATTATCGTAAATTGTCGATTTACGATATCAGAATTTGAATATTCTTGATCTAAATATAGTATTCCTAGCAGTAATTAATCGGGAGTTAGATCAACTAAAGGGAGAACTTATTAGCCTGATTCGTTTAGATAAGGGGATAAAAATTAATTTCATAGATCTCAGGACAAATTATATAAGCCAATTGCATGAAAAAATGAAGATGAATTTTTATCACTAGCTCCTTATTGGAGATTTTCAACAAGGATGGCAGAGGCACCACCACCACCGTTGCAAATGGAAGCCATACCATACTTTCCGCCCTTTTGCTTCAAGACATTCAACAAGGAAAGGACAATTCTTGCACCAGAAGCACTAAAATAATTAGAAAAAAAATTAAAAATTATTATACCCAATAGGATGACCCATAGCAACAGCACCACCATGAACATTGACTCTGTCGTGATCAAGGTCAAGGAGCTTCATGTTAGCAAGGACGGTGACAGCGAAAGCTTCATTGATTTCATGATAGTCAACATCAGTCAACTTCTTTCCAGCTCTTTGGAGGGCGAGTTGGACAGCCTTGGCAGGAGCAACACAAAAGTCAATAGGTTCGACTTCAGCATCAGCGAAAGAAACGATTCTTCCCAAAGGCTTGAGGTTGTGCTTGGCAGCAATTTCTTCAGCCATCAAGACAAATCCGACAGCACCATCATTCAATTTGGAAGCATTAGCAGCAGTGATGGTTCCGGTCTTGCTGAAAGCAGGTCTAAGGGTTGGGATCTTATCCTTTCTGTATTTTAAGGGTTCTTCATCTTGTTCAACAACTCCATCCTTGTCACTGACCTTAACGGGGACAATTTCAGAGTCATAGATACCGTCCTTTTGGGCCTTAAGAGCTCTTTCGTAAGAGGCATAAGAGAATTCATCTTGAGTAGCTCTGTCAACCTTGAAGTCAGAAGCGGTTTTTTCAGCACAGAGACCCATGGCAATGTTATTGTAAACATCAGTAAGACCATCATAGGCGAGACCATCGATCAATTGCTGGTTTCCGAAGGAATGTCCGGTTCTGTGACCAGTGACGTAGTGAGGAACATTGGACATAGACTCAAATCCACCAGCAACAACGACATTAGAGTTACCAACAGCAATGGATTGGGCAGCATACATAAGGGTCTTCATTCCAGAAGCGCAGACCTTGTTAATGGTTGTGCATGGGACGTTGATGGGAAGCTTGGCACCAATAGCGGCTTGTCTTGCGGGAGCTTGACCCATTCCTGCAGAGCAGACATTACCCAAGATAACTTCATCAACGAGGTTTCTGATCTGATCGCCTGGGAGACCAGTGGAGTCGAGGGCACCATTGATAGCGATAGATCCCAATTCAGAACCCTTCAATTTGCTCATTTTTCCCAAGAATGTACCGATAGGAGTACGCTTAGCAGCAACAATGACAGTGCTGCGAGGAAGGTTGAGTTTGGTTGTGGCGAAGTTTCTGAAAGCCTAAGAAGGTTAGCTGTAAAGCTGTGAAGGGAAATACCTTAAAGGTGTTCATATCTTTCAAGACGCGATTAAAATTTATGACAAGATTATTGTTAGCAACGTATTTCTCTATTTATATAGTCTAGATATCTTATATTAACCTGATACAAAGATAAATACGGTCGACCCATCTGATAGTATTTCTGATTTGAATACTACCAAAAATTGAATAGAAATCAACTATAGTGAACTCCAAAATCTAGGAAAATTGTATAGTAGAACTAGTAAACAAAATACCTCAAAAAATAAAAACCGAGTATAGGCAAACAAATAAATTAGTCTTAGTTAGTCTGGCCTGCAATGCCACCATTTCCACTCTTAATTCTCCTTCCATCTCTCCATTCTCCCTCTTTCTCTTCTCCATTGTTACTGACATAGACTCCTTTTCCATGCTGCTTTCCGTTCTTCCAATATCCCTTATACTTCCTTCCATCAGGCCATAGAAACACCCCATATCCTTCCTTTTTATCATCTTTATATTCTCCCTCATATCTTCTTCCATCAGGCCAAGTGAAAACTCCATAGCCTTCCATCCTATTGTCCTTCCAATCTCCGACATAAACCCTTCCGTCAGCCCAGGTATAAGTCCCTTTTCCACATATATTATTCTCTTTAAATTCTCCTTCATATACAGATCCATCCGTCCAGCAGAATTTCCCATGTCCATGCTTTTGGCCATGCACATAATTTCCCTCATATTTCGCTCCATCTGGCCAAGATTCCACCCCAAATCCATGCTGTTTATCCTCATACCAATTTCCCGTATAAACGCCCCCATCAAAATGAAGATATGTTCCAGTCCCATGGGCTTTATCCTCATACCACTCGCCCTCATACACATCTCCATCTGAATGAATTAATCTCCCTTTGCCGTGAGCCATATCGTTCTTCCAATAACCCTCATAAATTGACCCATCTGTCCAAAGTTGTTTTCCTCTACCATGGCGAAGTGAACTCTTCCATTGGCCGATGTAAATCGCGCCATCAACTTGATAAGGGCCTAAAAAGGGAAGTTTCAGATCTTCAATATTGTCAGAATCATATACGAAGGGAGCTAATTTCTTCAGAGTTTGGGTAGTGAATTTGTTGGAAAAGTCCAGTAAAACATCCAACTTTTTGGCGTCTGGTCTTGGTGGCAAAGTCTCATCTGATGTACTAAAACTTTGCTTTGCCGAGCTTAAAAGGCTTGGATCGTCTTCGCGAGGAGCCTGTAAAAGCTTTTGAGCCAATCTGGGGTCCTGATTCACTTCGTCACGAATGTTCATGTCTACTTCGAGCTTTTCTTGCTCGTTCTTATTCTCGGTGCATTGACACTGTCCCATAAATTTATTCAGAAAATGTTATATGAAATTATTTTTTGATAATCAATTAGTCCAACTGCTTCCCAGATCAGGTAAAATTTAACTTACGAGAGAATATTAACGCAAATTTAGTGCAGGTGATCAAGATTAGATCTACCGATGGAAGAGTTACCGCAAAACATACAGACAACACAACTTCTTTAAGAAACTTACGGATTCAAAACATACTTTAAAGACAAACTTTTGATGAGAACTTTAGAGACTCTTTGCTTTGGAATGAGTTCTCCTCACTCGGACAAATATTAATAAACATAAGGGTCTTTGCGTGTCCTCCTAGACTGTCCTAATCATTTTTTAATTTATTGTTTTTCAAAATTTTACTTGGAGAATTCTAGTCAGCTTAGACTCTCTATAAGGGATATTTGCTGTTTTTCTTTCTGAGATAAGTCTAATGATTCTGCCCAATGTAGTTAGACTCTTATTGATGAAATTTGCCTCGGTTTGAATCTTCTTGATCTGATTAGTCTAACCGTTAGAATAATATTTTATTTCTCTTACTTCTTGTGCTGACTTGTCTTGGAACATCTTTGGATCGCACCTCTCAGACCCAGCAAGATCAACAATATTCAATAGTCCTTCCTTTCCATTTGAGTGTATTAGTCTCAGCTTGTAAATACAGTGGCTTCTTGAAGATCTAATTCGTTAATTTGATAAGTAATATTTTACCTTTCATTCCAGCTCGTCTTATCAGTTGTCCTTGCCTTAGAAGCCTTCATGACAAGGGAAAATAGCTGCTGATGATCCTGAATAGGAACCCATGTCAAATTGTGGATTATAACTTTGTTGTTTGTGTGCATTATCACAAGCTTTCCGTCCTTGTCGAGCGAGGAAATACTGTTAGCTGAGCTGTTCAGGCTGTTGTTGAGACTTGAGGTGTCTCCTAAGAGATCTGTCAAAGTCTCATTGTAGATCTCAAGGCAAGCTAATTGCAACTCAACCTTCACACCAAGAATTTCGAGTCTCTTAATTTCACTAAAGATGAAATCAACAGCTCTAGGTAAAATTCCTGAATTCTCATTGATTCCCTCTGTTTGTGCAAGGTTAGGACCCTCCATTGTATAAGTCTTTCCTGATCCTGTCTGGCCATAAGCCAAGATACACACGGAGTCACCGTCGACGGCACTTTGGACAAAAGGAAGTATCTCTTCAAATATCTAACAGTTATTATAAAAGAATTTAATAGAATTACCATTTCGTTGGTAGTCTTCTCATCGAAGACTCTATCGAAATAGAAAGGAACCTTCTTTTGGTTACCGGATCCAATTTCAATAGTTCTAAGGATGATCTCTGATCCCGTTGTGTTGCATTCTTTCTCAGGATAAGAGACCACCGTCTTGACGCCATTGCCAACAGGTTTAACTCTGCAGAATATCCTCAGATTTCCTCTGAGTTCCTGGATATAATTGTGGAGATTTGCTCTGTGTTGTTCAGCTAATTTTATTAATAAACATCTTTATGACTTCTTACATTTCATAAGCTGGTCCCTGGCATGCTTGAGCTGGAGTTCCTTTTCCTTTATGACAAGAATATTGGCTTTATTCTGCTCTTCCAGCTGCATTTTGTCACTTTCGACAATTTTTAGTTTCTTTATTATGACTTCCTTCTCCTTCTTGATAGTTTCAACCTCCTTAGCTTTTCTCTGGATCTCTTTCTTAAGTTTCTCATTTTCCGCTTGAAGTTCTCTGTACACGGCGGCATCAACACTCCTGCATCCATTTATACTCTTTCTGGATGACTCATCCCTCCCACGAGTCTCATTTCTTGTAGGTGATTTACTGAAAGATCTCCTCCTATCGATAGACACCTTCGATGTACTAGTGGTGAGGTCCTTAGTACAACTAGCCACCTTCCTAGGGACACTAGCTGTTCCAATGCTTTTTCTGATAGGTTCCTTAGAAGCTTTAGGAGTAACATTAGAGATCTTTGTAGTAGAAAGCTTAGAGACTGAAGTTGGCTTAATTATTTGGGGAAGGACGTTGCTGGGAGGGTTCTTGGCGACTGGAGTATTCGAACTCGATTTGATTGGTGTGATAGTAGTGCTTGTAAAGGATAGTATTGAGCTATTGTTATTGGGAGCTGGAAGTTCCTCTGTACAAAGTTTTTGTTGAACTTCGACAGGAGCCAGTTGTGTTATAACATTTTGTGGCTCACTTTCGCTCCTGGCTAAACCTGGAACATAGAAACTATTCCTCGAAAAAACATTAGGTAGTTCTTCCTCTAAAGAGGGATTTTTTTGAATGGGTTGGAGATCAGGAACCTGGGTAGGGAAACCCTCTGGCCTACTTTGGTTTCTAGAGAGGATCTTCAGGAGAGTATTCCTTCTTGTTGTTGAGGCTTTCGCTCTATTCTCTTGTGTGCTGGGATTAGAACCGTCTGTGGAATGGACACTTTCAAGTTTGGAGTTTATCATTTTCGAGAACTTATCAGTAGTGGAATCGGTGCTGTCTTCGAGCTTATTCATCTTTGCGAGCCTTCGGACTTCCTTTAAGTACTTAATGGTCATCTCGGATTTCCTATGATCTTGATCGGCTCGGACTCTTTGCATGGCATTATACATTTCGTTCAGATTTTTCACGGGCTGGGTCTGCTTGTTCTCTTCCTCGCTAGACATATTAAAAAGAGGGAACTATGCTCTTACACTGGACTATCTCCGAAAATTCTTGTTCGAGGTTGGGCTAGCTTGGAGAGGGAATCAAGGAAACGATCTATGCTGTTATCAGTGCTCTTATTGTTGACTGTTCGGATTGGGCTTTGGGAAAGCTTTTGAACTTAGGCCAAAAAAAGGAGATGATTACCTCTAAAACTTGACGGAGGTCTTTTCCAGAGGACTTCTTGCTGTTATTTCCCCTAAGGAGTTAGGGAATAAGGGAAGGAGTTACTTTATCTTCTTGGAATTCCTTTCGATCTTGATAGAAGGATCAATGGGATCCTTTAGACTCTCGGACTTTCTCTTCATTTTAAATAATTTATTCGGTAAGAAGCATATTCTTTAAAAAGTCAAATTTAACTCAAAAAGATATCTTTTTCAGTTGGACCTCCAGTCTCCTTACATCAATGTTAATACTCAGATCAACTCATTTCCTCATGCTGAGGGCTAATGGGCTCTTATTAAAGTGGTAGTGTGCATTTTAACAAAAAAAGTGATTTTCTCTGAGGTAGAAGACTTCTAAATCAATTTTTCGAGTTGAAAATATGTCTAGAATAAGAATTGCTAGCTAATTTGAGCGAAGGTAAGTATAGCCTGTAAATTAGTACGTTAGGAATTTAAAAAGCATATAATTTAAACATTTAAAATGTCAGCAAGATCGGACAGCAGCTCCTCATCGTTATACGAAGGAGATTACCGCCGAGGCAAGCAATATGACGCGTACCTTCGCACCTTAGAGTCAAATGTTTCTTCTCTGGGACCTCATGATCATAATATCTATGAAAGTCCTGAATTTCACTTCAAAGAAGATAGATACAGAAGGCATATGGACCAAGCACACGAATTGAGACAACCTGTTACCAATCTAAAGAAGCTCAAGAATATGGCTGCTCCTTTGAATGACCGCAGAACAATTAGGCATAACAGCCAGGAAGAAATCGACCCTGATGAGATGTTTGACAAATTTGATACTCTTTTCAAGATCAGTTATGCCAAGGACGAACTCAGAGAAATGAACAGTCGTCTAGACAATCTTCCAAGAGTTCTTAGTGATCTATTTATGGACCAATTGCCACCCAGACCTAGATCCAGGAATGCCAGGGATTCGCTAACCTTCTATGATCCTGGAGCAAAACAAGTCAATAACAGATATTATCCTCAGACAAATAATATCACTTACCAGCCAGTCTACAATCTCAAGGTCGATGGCCCTTACTACGACATGACTTTTAACATTGAGAATAAGCATGAAGATAGCTATGAGCCCAGAAGGAGTGAAAAACTTCCAATAATCAACAATAGGAGGAATTCCCTAGCCAATATCAATCCCTTGGACACCCTCACCTTAAAGACAGATACCGATTACCTCCAAGACAATTTCAACCACTTCAATAGAACAAGGCTCATGCTTGAGAGGAAACACCAGCTTAGAAATTCTGTCCAAGGCGTCGAAGGAAAGCTCCCCTTACATCCCAATGCTCCCTCTTTCTTGCATAGAAGATCAACCAAACCTCTCCAGGATATTTCAAATATGTACGGAACTCGCGGCGAAGATGCCAGAAGAAGCTTCGATACTTACGACTCCAGACAGGCCCAATATCAACAATACATTGATGATTCCTTGGATAATAAGCTCACCAGGAAGACCTTAGGTCAACTTGATGACCTTGAATCCACGAACTATTTCAATGCTAGGAAAAGAGCTCGTAATGATATGATTCAAAAGATCTATAATGAAAACCTCAAGATAAGGGATACTAGTAAACTACAGGCATATGAAACTAGCTATGAGCTTAATCCTAAGACTACCAAAGCTGCTATTAACTATGCCAAGAATACCGGTAAGTACATTAATAACATTAAGGAGAATATGAATTATCCACCAAAGCCTAGACTCGATGTGGATGCATACCAGACCTATGCTAGACCAGACTCCAGAAAGGGTCTCAATATGAGATCTACAAATCTGCACAACATTGGGTACAAGTATTCATCAGTTAATGCTGGTCCCACTAGATCAACCAGTGTACCAAAGAGGTAAGGAACTTATGCAGTGAGTTATTAATGTTTTAGAATTTGGTAAATTGAGGGATTGATTGATTAATTAATACGATGGGTTAGAATACAGCTCGTCAGTCAGCACAACAAGAGCGTTTTGTACAATTATTATAGATTTGTTCTTTACAAGTAATTCATTTCATATAGTTAACCGAATGCTTCATAATCTCCAGCTAAACTGTAAATTTCTTTACGAATTTCCTTACTAGTAATTCCTTCGGAAGCTTCCCAAGAGCCTCTTCATTAGTACTCATAATCTCCTTCATATTCTTACACAAGTGATCTATGCTCTTCATCTTCAGTCCTCCCAGATTCATCTTGTCTGAAATCTTTTAAAGTTATTTTCCAGGATTCTAGAGCTTCTTACATCCAAAATTTCAAGGCAATTTGTATTGTTAATGATCTCCATAATATAGTTTTCAATTAATGTCCTTTCAAGATTCAATGCAAAATAATCTTCTTCTTACGCAAAGGAAAGATCTTTGAGACCAAAGTAATTGCATGCTTCCATTAGAGCTAAAGCCTGATTGGCTGAGACCTTTTTATTTTTCCTGAATTTATAGTAGCCAGTATATAAATAATCCATAAAGAGCTCAAAAAGCTGTTTGAATTAATGAATATTGATGATATGTGAAATACTTGTGAATCTGCGATGTTTTTAATAGTCAAAGTATTATTAGAAACTTCGTTCATCCCAGAATGGAAAACTGCCTCAAAATAGTGTGATCTTGCACTCTAACTTATAAGCTTTTAATAATGTTCTAGATTACTAATAAGGCGGGATGGACAAGATAGGCTTTGTTTGAGCCTTCACAGTAGATAGTAAAGCTTGCAGTTTCCTTCAATATTTAAATAGAGTAGCCTTGATATACTTTATCGTTTTGGATTTTCTCAAAATCCTCATAGTATTTTTGAATTAAGGTTTCATCTGAGACAAAAATAGATGACTCGTATAACTCAGAAGCTGTCTTTTCATTGTCAGTTTTGACATCTTTCATTGATTTATTTAGTTGGGTATCTATGATATTAAGAAGAAATTATAATAAAGAAACTCTTCAAAAGGTTTATAATCCTAACAGCCTTCTCAACACACTCAATATTGGTTTTCTTGTCACTTGATACTTTGAAACTTTCATAGGTCTTTATGATCTTGTTAAGTTCAGTCAGCAAGTATTCAGTTTCTTCCTGAAGATTTATTCACAATTCTTTCTTATTACCAGGCGTTTTGTATTGAGCAAATATTGTAATGCTCTAGGGACTATATATTTGATATCTTGGTAAACGCAGAATTCAGTCAATTTGATGATTTCTTCAAGACTCATATTGTTCAAAATCAAGTTAGAAGTATATATATAGTGAAGTATGACCTCCATTATTGAAGGCTTAACCTCCAGCTTTGCCTTCCAGCTTCCGTCTGATCCTAGAACTTGCTGATACAGCTTATTCCACCTCTGCTTGATGATGAATGTATGAGCATAAAATATTTTCAGGTCTAATTAATTACGATAAACATTTAAGAAAATACCTTGATTCTCAACGCATGTGATCTCAATATCTGCGAGGGACTCTTTAGGAGACATATAGAGCAAATTCTTCATATCATTTCTTAAACTGCAATATTTGTATGAGAACTTCTCATGTTTCATTTTGAAAATGTATAAGTCCTTAAGTTTACCCTCAGTGTTCCTGCCTACAGGATCAATCAGTTTCTTACAGTGTTTTACCTCCAAACAAATAAAGCGAAGATTCATTTGATGCGTATCCAAAGAATTCTCTTTCAGGTGGCAGTGCTCCTATTGGCCTATGATGAACCCACTCCTTATTATCTAAATCTAGCCTTAGCATATCACCACAGGGCTTCTCATCACTCCCTCCGTAGATATAGATATTTTGTCTGTCATAAAAAGTTGCAAACCCGAATCTTCCTTTAAACAAAATCTGTTCATTCTTTTGTCTAAAGCTCAGAAAGACCACAATAGGCGTACTTGGCTTTCGCTTTTTGGACTGTAATAGTGGACCAGACCTTGGTACTCAACTCCAACTTTGAGATATTTCCATATCTGATTTGATTTGTAGTTCCACCAATTATGAGTAAACTATCTCCTAGTATCAAGCTCTGAAGATTAGAGAAAATTTGCTTTTTTATACTTCATGCTTATATCTGGGCTGTGGTACAGCCCCGGTCGTCACAATTTGCCTGAATCTGTTGTCAAGGAAATTGTATTGATATAAATCACAGAGGAATTCAGGCTGGTTTGGGGTTTTACTATGCCTCGTTCCGCCAAAAATATAAAGGTAGCTATTTGTTAAGAGAATAAAAATGCTCTACTTTTTATGTTTGTTCATACTATGTCCATATCTTTCTGAAGGAGGAGTTCCTTGGACTTTTAGAATACTCCATGTTCTTTTAGGAATATCAAATTCCCAAAGATCACTGGAAAATTAAGAAGGAAATAAGTTTTTTACTTTTTAGCTAACTGGAAGTTATCCCCCACGCCTCCAAACAAATAAATTTTCTTTTCTTCGTCAGAGCAAACCATGCAATGTGAAGCCCTTTCTTTTTAACAATTAGGACTTAGATATTAGATGTTACTAGAAGGGAAAAGGTCCTGAGTTGGCTTTATCTCGGTCCATTCCTGGAATATGAGAGAAGGAAATGATTTAAGTACATTGACAAAGGTATCGTATTCATACATATCATTGAGTGCTTCTTCTTTGCCCATACCGCCAAAAACATACAAGAATCTATCCTGAAATATAACACAACAATGCCCGCTTCTAGCAGGTGGCCAGCAATTATTGTCTGGCTTTGGCTTTATCTCAGTCCAGCTGTTTAGGATTGAAATAGACTTCATTTAAAAAATTTACTTCTATTTCTCCTACTAACGAATAGAAGCACTAAAGAAGGTTCTCTCCAAATTCAACAAACCCAAAATTTCTTCAGAGAGAATAGCTGACAACCCTTCAATATCCCTTCACGTTACATGAGATAAATGTGCCTTCAAATGCAAAATAGGGTTGAGTGTAGTGAATAGAAGAGGAAAATCTGCTGAAAAGGATTGAGAAGGTTGGAATATTGAGTTGTTTGTTAATTCTCCTTGTTCAGGTTATTTTCATCACAAGATAGAATTAAATTTATTTTTGCAGGAATATCTTTGAGTTTCACATCATGAACAAGGAAACCAATTCTAAGAGAAAGGCTGTAATTGAAGATGTAACTCATTGATATCCATTGTAACTTTCAGTTCGATGACGAAGCAGAACAGACTCAAGAAGCCCCCGTCAAAAAGCAAAAATTAAATAACAAAAAGCCCAAGAAGAACATAGCCCCCAGACCTGTAGGTCTTTTGAACCAGATCGTAACAATCCGTCTTTTGTATAGTAATTTCAATAGCTGCAAGATAATTTCGATGAGTCTGATGACGAAGTCGTCCGCATCGAGACAAATGGTAAAGCCAAAGAAAAAGAAGCAGAGAAAGCAAAGAAAAAGGCCAAGAAGAATAAAGAGACCGTTGAAGAGGATGGTGACGAGGAAATCTCTGAAGAAGTTCCTAAAGAGAAGAAAAAGAAGGATAAGAAAGTAAACTCACAATTTTCTGTACTTAGAGAATAGCAGAAAAAACAAGTCCAAGAAGAGATGGACGAGGAAGTCAACGAAGAAGAAGAAGAGGATGCTGTTGAAGAAGAAGAAGAGCAACCAGCCAAGAAAGACAAGAAAGATAAGAAGAAAAAGAATAAGAACAAAGAAAATGTTGAGGAGACCGAAGATACTATTCCTTTGGAAAGTCAGAGTTCCCTGAGAAATTCTGCCCTCTACGATTTCGGAGACAAGCCTAAGACGCAAAAAGAGATCATGAATGCCAAGAAATTCCATAAAGCCAACTTCCTGCAGAGCAGATTCAAGAAGATGATGCAGACAAAGGATGAGACTTATGAAATTATTGTTACCAATTTCAATAAAGAGACCACTACTGAGGAACAACTTAAGGACTTCTTTAGTGGATCTGGAGAGGTTCTAAACGTCAGTTTGAACAAGGAAGAAGGAAAAGCTATTGTTCAGTTTGAAGATGCTGAGGGTTTAATGAATGCCTTGGATTTAAATGAGATTAAGTGGAACGGAACCTTCCTTAATATTAAGAAAAACACTGAGAAGGGTATCCCTAACCCCAACAAGGACGATAAAGCCGAATTCACTAGAACCATTTTTGTGGGAAATATTAGTCCTGTTACAACTGAAATAGCTCTCAGAAAGTTCTTCGAACCCTGTGGACCTATTGAGCAGGTCAGGTTCCACTATACTAATGATGGAAAAGTATATTTTTCCCTTAATTATCTCAATTTTTAGCCCAGAGGATTTGCCCATATTAAGTTCAAGAACGCTAGTTCAGTTGACAAGGCCTTTGTTCAAGCTCAACAGATGATTGATGGAAGACAATTGAGAATAGAAAAATCTGTTGGCAAACAGAGAGCTCAATGTATGTTAGAAAATTTTGATTTTAATGTTTTAGCTGCAAACAATACACAAAATAAACAACAAGAACAAGGCAAGAATGCCCAAAATAACCAAAAGGCCCAACATAATAAAGACAATAACAAAGATAATCAACAAGACCATCAAAAGGACAATAAAAAGGATCATCAGAAGAATAACCAAAAGGAAAATCAGCAAAAACATCAAAAGAACCAACAAGATGAGGCCGAACAGGAAAGCCAAGACACTAGCAAGCAAGCTAAGCCCAAGCATTATACTAGAGCACCTATTACCAAGCCAGCTGTCCATCAAGAAATTGAACTTGATCCTGAGGAACAGATGAAGAAGGAGGGAGTTATAACTGAATTTAAGGGAAAGAAAGTTAAGTTGTAAGGATATTATTATGTATGGGAATATTATATGTTCTTTGTATTGTAGTTGTTCATTACAAGACCATTTGATTTCCAAAAAATTTTCAGAGAAAAAGAGAATTTAGTAGTTAGTTTAGTTTGATATGAATACGTCTAATAGAGAAAATCTAAGCAGCACAAAATACCAAATCTGTATTTCTTATGTAAATATATGAACAGATATGACAAAATGCTAATTGTTTTGTAGTAATTTGTTCTTTTCCCTGGCTAGAGCCTGGAGAGCTCGTCAGCCAAGTCTTGTTGGTCCAATTTAGGACCGCAGCACCATTCAGATTTTCTGATCTCTGAAATGGAGGGGCGCTCTTCAGGCCGAAGAGCTAACATTCTTTTGATGAGATCCTTGAAGGACTCACTAAAATGATTACTGTTTTGTTGAAGTTTGGAGTGAGCCTTCCAGAACTTTTCATTATTTTCTTTGATCAGTTCTTGATAGAGGTCAACTCCCTTGGAGAGCTTTCCCTCAGCGAAAGGAGGTACTCTGCTCTTCAAAACAAAAAGGACAACTCCTGCCGAAAAGATATCTGCAGCAGCCAAATTATTATAAGTTTGGTCTCTTACTTCAGGGGCTCTATAGCCAGGGGTTCCTTTGGCTCTTTTCGAGGTATCCTGAAGGGAGGACAATTGATCAAAGTCAGCAAGTTTCAATGAAAAATCTTGACCAAGCAATAGATTATCAGGCTTGATATCCATATGAGCATATCCTTGAGTATGCAGGTACTCAATAGCATCCAGCAGCTGCAAAAATAAGGTTCTAATGGCTGGCTCAGATAATTGCCCGCTTGTCGAAGAAAGGAAGTCGCAGAGGTCGCCATTGGGAGCATATTCCATGAGAATGCCAGAAACTGAGTTGGCTTGAGGCAAACAAGCCAATCTTAGATGTGGGTAGCTAGCATAAACTTGGATGATATTAGGATGTGAAAGATTAACTAGGGAAGCTTCGGATTGATAAGCACGGGAAATGCTTCCAGAGACGATGGGGAAGAGTTTAACAACACAGACCATGGTGCCGATCTGTGGTTGCATTAGGAGGACTGGATAACGACTTCTATCAAGGACTCTTACTAGTGCGAGGTTTTCTGGGTCCGATTCTTCGCAGTTTTGCAGGTTAAACATTGTTTTATTATTGACAAGCTTATTAGTTGAGTGATATTGACAAAAGATGTTAGTCGTAGTGTGCAACTAGTAACTACGCCTTTGTAAAAAATTTAAATGTTATATTATATAAGCACATCAAAAACCGGTTTTTTAAATATACTGTCGACATTACAGACGTTTCATCAGGTTGGTGAATAGAACAAACCTGTTTAGATGAGGAAGGGATGTCCTGCCTGTAAACATAGTCTTTTTTAAGTTTAGAAGCGAAAAACAGTTAATTTGGTTTAGATTCTAGAAGATCTGTTCCACAGGATAATTAAGTCTTCTAGATCAGCCTATTTATCCCCAGCTGGGAAACTGTTAGACTGATCATCTGGGAGTGTTTGGTCTATCCTGCGGTCAATTTTGATTAAGCTCTGGTTGGTTTTCCATGATTAAACAAGGAGATTCAAGTAGATCCATTTAAGATTTAGTTGAAATTAAGCAAATAAAATTAATTCCACCTCTCTGTCTATGATGCTAAAAAAATGGCCTATTTCCTCTATTATTCTAATGGAAAAGTGTTCATTCACAACCGCAGATTTCCCCTTTGAGAATAATTTGACACTTAGGCTTCATTTTAGTTTAGAGTTTCTTTATCAATCTGAAGTTTTCTATTAGTGAAAGTTTTACACATCATTGAAATCATTACTGACACGTGTCAGTATTAGAAAATTTTTTCCTATCAATAGCTTTCTGAATATGACAGACAGTAACCACATTCTGCTTCTATAGTCATCTGCGAAGATAAAAATGAATTATTGGAGGCCTGATTCTTCAGGAGATTTACTGCTGAGGCTAGACTAATGCTATCATTATAGTAAAGTTAAGAGCTATAGGGTAATTTGAAGTGGAAAATAAACGTCTAGGAGAGAACATTTTTTTCTATAGTTATCTTAGAAAAATGGAATAGATACTAGCTAAGGCAGATTCTATACACAGTGGGATGTTCTGTCTTGGAATAAGGCAACAATAGATGGGCTGAGGGAGATTTTCAGCGAAAACTTCATTTCTTTGCAATAAAGTTTAAACTAACAGTCCAACGAATATTTAAAGAATTGCAAAATAGTATGTCAAAATCCCCAAAAAAGGACAACAAATGGGCCAAGCCTGTCACTCCAGAAAAAGAGATCGATTGGAAGCAAAAGTATCACAATGCCAAGGTTATGTACTTTTCAGAATTCATGAAGAGACTATTCTTTGAATCGAAATATATCAATTTATGCAAACTTTGCGAGGAATACATGGAGGAGCTCCTAGAGGCCCTTACCAGTATTGTAGGCAAGCAGAAGTCTTACCTCAACAAGAACTTTCAAGCCATTGATCTAGCTGGAGGTGGTCTCGACGTCATTGAGGAGCAAACTGAAGAGGAAACCCTAGAAACTGCAAAGGACAAAGGCATAGCCTATAAAATCGCAAGAATCCAAGAGAGAATTAGCCAAATTGAAGAAAACGATGTACTGTTGGTTAATAAGTATAGAGCTGACCTAAAAGAACTCGCCCATGAGATGAATAATATGACCGTGGAGAATGACAACCTGAAAAATGCACTAGATGACATAAAGGAGCAGCTTAATGAGATGAAACAAAGAGAGAACTATGATTCCAGACACAAGAGATTTGAACAAGAGGAAAGAGAAAGAGAAATGGAGAGGAGAATTGAGCTCGAGCAAAAGAATTACAATGAACTCTCTGTCAAATTTGCCAACTTGCAAAGTGAATTCTTCAACCTGGAAAGCTATCTTAAATCCCTGAACCTCTCCAAGGAGCAAGTTGACCTTGACCAGCTTAGAAGAGAGCTCAGAATCGCCCTGGAAAAAAATGAAGAGCTGGAAAATAGGATCCAAAGATATGAGAAGCTTGTCAAGGATAAAGAGGCCTTGATCGCAGAGCTTACTCGTAATGTTTCTGTGTCTGAAACTCAGTTGTCAAATGTGAATAAAGAGAAGGAAACTGTTGCCAGCCAAAGAAATTCTGCTGAGGCAAGGCTAAAGGTGGTCCAAAATACAGTGAAAAGTCTTGAAAGGGAGAAGGAGAGACTTGGCAGCGTCATACTTAAGAAGGACCAATATATTGAAAAGCTGGAAATTGAGAATAGGACGCTTGCTAGTGAGCTGGAGATGGAGAAGAGAAACTCTAGCAAGAAACTGGATGATATTAATAATACTTTACAGGAGCTTTCTAGACAGGCAAAGGCTAAAGACACTGAGATAGACCTCTTGAGAAATGCAAGGGCTGAATTCCAGAATGAATGTCAGACGCTGATGAGGACTTTGTTTGAGAAGGATAAGGAAATAAGTATGTTATTGAAGGAGAAGGAAGAGCTGTTGAGTAGGCATGATTCTGCTGTGCAGTCTTTTGATGAAATGTACAGGAAGAAAATGGAAGATAACTTCTCCAATATGGTGGCATACATTGAGGAGAAGGAGAACGAAATTGAGAATCTGAGGAGAAGGCTAGCTGAAAAGGAGAGCGAATCTAGCTTCCTGACGGCTCATGAGAGCAGGAAGCTGAGAGAAATGGAGAGCATGATGCTTAATTTATCTAGAGAGCTGAGACAAAAGGAGGAAGAGAACCAGGAATTAAAGATGTTTGTTGAGAATTATAAGGCGATGCTTGCCGAGCTGAACAGATTGAATCAGGAATCATAAATACCAGTTGAAATTGGTTCTTAGAATTTTTTTAATTGTATGTAAACACAATTTTTAATCCCATAATACATCCAAAAGTTTTACCCTTCGATGTATCTTAATAAGGATAAGCACAATTAATAAAAGCAATACGTAGTGTATAAACAAAAATAGTAAAGTACCTACCTAGACATACTGTCCTCGTTTGCGATGGGTAGAAATTCCCCTGCAGCAGTATTTTCTACTACACTTCTAATTTGTTTCTGATACCTTAAGAATAGCTTCTTATAGGGCTTTTTAACTCCCAAAAACGCTAATATCTTGTCATTGATATTGTAAGGGTTATCGCATAGCTCGGTTAAGAATTCCTCAATCCTTTGCGCTCGAAGTTGTTTTAACGAATTTCCTCTTAAATAGCCGTTCAAAGGAACTATTTTGAGACAAGGGGCGCAAGTATATTTGCCTTCTAGCTGTTCACGAATTTCATCGGATAGCTTAACAAAATCTGGATAGAGATGAAGCTTTTTATACACTTTATTGTTGATTTTTGTGCAGACTTCATAATATAGCATAACATCGTCTTCCTTGTGATTGACATAGACAGGGTGGACTTGAAAAGAGAGTTTCGGAGGAATTTTGGCTTTATTCTTCCTGAAACATAGACACAGAGCCATTGCGTCTTTCCAGTCTTTATTTAGGATCTGTTAATATAGATTGATAAAATTTATTGAAATAGAAGCTCTATTTTCTCATGAGAAGTCAAAGCGTGGACCACCGAGAACTTTACAAACATGACCCGTTTGCCCCGTTTGAAAAGCTCGACCAAAAACAAAACACAGAAGATGCCGCCAAGCTAGAGAAATCAGCCTTTATGCAAAACTTCACTCAAAAAAAGGTAATTACATTGAAATATTGACTAATTTCCAGGAAAAACAACTCTTATTTAGAGCCTTTTTGAGAAAGCATGCCTCGTTTGCCAATGAGGACCAAGAGAAGAAACCCAAGGACCCTGGTGATCTGGCCAAGGCGGCCATAAGGAATCATTTTAATTTTGAAACTGAAGTCAAGAAGAATATCATGCAGAATCCTAAGCTTAAGACGATGCAGAAGTTGATACAGAACAATCTGCTCGAAGTAGCCGATGATAAGGTCGGTTCGAAGACATTTGGAGGACTTTTAGATCCATTAAATGTATACAATTGTCCAAGTTGTTATAGCGAATAGAAAAATGGGGGCAGAAAGAGATTTAAATTGGGACTTCCTAAGGAAGAGCCTATATCTCCTAGCAAAAATATCAAGTTTTCCGATATCAAGGACTTTTACTTTGTGAATATTGTCGATCTTGTAACAGGGAAGCCTATAAATTCTCATTTCTTAGCAACTGATGAAGCCTGAGGATCTGGTAACCTTCAGGAGAAAGGAAGTGAAGGAGCAAATCATTCAACTGGGAAAAAGAGTTGTAGAGGAAGAAAGAATGATGGGGCTGTTAGGACATCCCCGTACCACAAGAAACGAGAAAGAGCACCTGTATATAAGGCTCAAAGCCCAGAAATCCATTATAGCTCATTGCAAGGTACTCTTAGAATGAATAACATTTCGAAATCCATTAGGAACGTATTTTAACTCTGTTGAAAAATGCTCCCTTTACACTGGAAGAAATACAAAAGGAACTCAAGATTGAGAGTAATACTGACGGTCTCAAAGGAGTCTTTGCAGAGAAGGCTGGTATAAAGCTCATTAATTACCGCTAAAGCGAATAGAGAATCTTATAGAGAAGCAAAAGCTTGAGCCTGAGAATCTGATGACTCCGGCCGAGCTCCAGCATAAGCTGGACCAGATTCATGAGGAGGTTGATCCTAAGCAATATAGGCAGCAGTTGGAAGAGAAAATCAAGAGGGCTAGAAAGTTTTTGAATATAAACTTCGTTGATGCCAGGGCACTGAAGAATAGGCTTGGGGCCTCTTCGATCTCGGAGTTTGTGGATGTATATAAGGAGTATAAAAACACTGACAGATATGAACAGCTTGAAGCCATTGTCCAAGAAAGTCTTTGCAGTAAGCTGAGGGCAGAACATTTCCTAGACATTATTGAAAGAATTATCGAAATGGAGGTAATGAGTCCTAGATTATTACTCAAGAGATAGGAGAAAGAATACCAGGAATACCAGGTAAAGGGCCTAAAGGCTGTAGAATTACAGAAAATGCAGGATTCACAAGCTCAACAAGCGACAATTGAACCCAAAAAAGATCCCAGCCCATTAAAGGATGTAAAGGATGAAGAGAAAATGGTACAGTATGAGATATAATATCATGAATTATTAGCCTGATACTGAACTCTTGTATTTATATCTTCCCTTGTGGTATACGGATTTCGCAGGAACAGACAACAAGGCTTTGAAATTCCAAGAGCAGCTCAAAATGAACGCTGCAATTGCCTTGCATATCCAAAAGGTAACGCAGATGAAGACCCTCAATGAGTTGATCCCGTACTACAGGCATAATAGAGGAGTTAAGCATTACAGTCTTTTCACAGCGGAAGAAGTAACAATTTTTGAAAGAATATTCATTTTTTAGTACAAAGTCCTCTTGGGAAAGGGCTGGACCAAGCAGGAGCTGGACAACTTCATTAAGACAATTGTTCAGCTTTCCAAAGAAGCTCTCCAGGTTCCAAAGTTCATTTTCAATCTCGCCAGACCTGACGCTGATGTCGAGACTCTTGAACTTGAAAATAAAAAAGGCCTGCCTTTATCAGCCATCTCCGCTATAACAGCCTGCCTGATTTCTAATAACAGAAAGCTCAAGAGAATAAGATTAAAGAATATGGGACTGGGTACTGAAAGTACTACCGTACTCCAGCTCCTTATTGCCTCTCCAGAAAATAGGCTAGTCGAGCTGGACTTTAGCCACAATCCCATAAAAGATGAGGGAGTTGTTAATATCCTTAAGGCATTCAAGTCCAATCCCAATGATAATATCCAAGTTATTAAGCTTGAGAACTGCTTCATGGGCTCACAAGGCGCTGTTACTTTCTCAGCTTACTTGAGACAGACTAATTTTACTAACTCTCTTGTGCCAGTTCAAGTCCTGTCTCTAAGAAGAAATTTCATCGGTAATGTCGGCCTTGAAACCCTTTGCTTCACCTTGAAAACTAACTCTCATCTCCGCTATTTGGATCTCTCAAATAATAATATCTCAGGAGGAACAGGAGCTATGATAGCTCTGGCTGACGTTCTGAAGAATAATAAGACCTTAAAAGTCCTCTATCTCCAGGGCAATAAGTAATATCCTTTATTGTTATTGTAATGTGTTTAGGTTCGATACTGACAGTATCCTCAAATTCATTGACGAGATGTCTGAGGTCAAAGAATGCAGCTTAGCAGTCTTAAAGTTTGGAGATATGCTTTCCAATGTGGACAATGTCTGCAAGTTCATAAGAATGGTCAACACATCTCTGAGCAATCTCAGATATTGTGAGGTCGTCTCAAAGACCGTTGTAACAGATACCTATGGAAATATTGAAAAGCTTATCAAGCATGCAAGGGTAACCTACTATAAGCTTTTTTCTAAACTGTTAGAAAGGATTGATCATTAAGGCAACAGCAGAGACCATTCCTGAAAGCGAAAAGACCTTGGTTGATATGCTTTCCGACATGATATTCGATGAGGCCCAATACAAAGAGAAACTGCAGTCAAATCCTAAGGCAAAACCTGATAGAACAGATGTCGTTCCTGAATATTATGAAAGAATTATAGACCAGCTGGCCAGAAATGTGTATAAGCTGCACACACTAGAATGCGTATTACTCCTGCTGGAATCCTATCTTCCATACGATGCTGACCTGAGAAGAGGAGATACCTTCATCCATAGAATGACGCAATTTGGCCAGATTGAAATTGTTAAGTATATGCTTGATATGGGAGCTGATCCAGATTGTCGTACTGCCGTGACCCACCCCGACTTTCCATGTAATTATTCTTTAAACTGTTTGTTAAATAAATAGATGCTACTGTGCTTCATACGGCTATAGCAGCAGGCTCGATGGAGCTGGCAAAGTATCTGCTTACTTACCAGGCTATTATTGATGCGAGAGACGCGAATGAGAATACTCCTTTACATTATGCTGCAAGCTTGGGGAGATCTGAGCTTTGTGAGTTTTTATTGGCAAGAGGGTGTGCTGTGGATTTGCAGAATAAAAAGAGAATGGAGCCTATTCATGCAGCAATTTTGTCTGATGATATCAAGACTTTGGAGGTTATCTTAAAGAAGATAAATCCCTATGGGAAGCCGGAATTTACAAGAGAACAATTCGAGAAGAGAATCGCTAAGGGACTGACAAGTTTAATGATTGCTATTGAAGATAACAGCATCAATATTTTCCATTATATCCTCCGTTATGGAGTCCGATTGGCTGCTGTTGATGATAGAGGGAGAACCGCTTTGCACTATGCAGTTGAGCTAAGTAAAAATTTATTGATATCTTTTTTAATTAATAGAGCGTTATGAGATGGTCGATTCCATTCTCAGACAGAGACCCAACACGAATATCAAGGATAATCATGGAGAAACTCCAGTCTTTATTGCAACTAGAAACCAAGACTTACCTTTAGTTCAGGTAATTCCATGAAAAACTGATGCTTATTTGTAGAAATTGTATGATTATCAGTCCAGACTCGATCTCGTTAATGCTAAAGGAGATACACTGTTACATATTGCTGCAAAGAATAATGACATTCAGATGATTATATGGCTCTTGGACAGAGGGTTGGATTCCACAATAGCAAATGTCATGGGCCAGCTTCCCAGAGAATTAACTAATAATAAAACTATAAAAGGCCTCTTGCCTGATAAATCTGGATTCCCTCAATATGACATCTATTCTGAAGATGGAAATCTATTCACATCTCCTATTCTGAATCAAACAAATCTCAACAATGTGTCACAAAGAGTCACCCAATACGGGAATAACAGCCAGGCAGAGGGCTCTATGAATGATCTGAGAGACTTACAAGGCAATGGAGACGAAAGATTCCATGACGAGAATTACGATGATGGAGAAGAATATAATCAGAACTATGACGATGGGTATCAGGACAGCCAAATGAACCAGACAATGGGGTCATTGGAAGATGCAGCAGCCCAACCCCTCCCATCAAGGTTGAACCAGACTGTAAATGAGAATACTAGGGGGAGGGCTACTCAACAGCCTCCGAACAAGAAGTATCCGGTTCAATCCCCTCCTCAGCAAGTTTCTAGAAGAACTATGACTCCTAATAGAGCCAGGAAGCAAAGGGTTATAAACCCACCCCAGGATAGGATGAATAGGACCTATGATGGCTATGAAGATGGAATGACAGAGCAGGATGACTACTATGAGTCTCAGTATAATTCCCGAATGAATTATTCTAGAGCATATTCGAGGAATAATGGCCGGGGTGATGTTATGAACAATTCCCAGATGGATAAATACTCCCAGAATTATTCTCAAATGACTGGAACAATGAATGGAACTATGAATGGTACTATTATGACTGGAACCATTAATCAGGGGTATGGGGGTCCCAGGGATACTACTAATAGCAGAATGCAGGGCTCACTGCCGCCGATCAACCGCGGAGGTAATAATCGGCCACAAAAGCAGACTAGCTTAAATAAGATAACTTCAAGGGAACCATTTGATCCGAATAGATCCTACTATTCCTATTTGGAGACCTTGTCTCAGAAGGATGACAAGGGAAGTGGGCTTCCAAAGAGAAATTATCAAAGAGACGGATATAACTAAGAGGTATTTTTCCTACTATTTGTGAATTTCTATATACTTTCTATCAAATTTTGAGTGTTGCAGTTAGTTCCTTCTACTCTAGAAACTCTTTTTCTAATCAAGTCTCGTGTTTAAATATGGACTCGTTTTCAAATTTATTTATTCTGTAAAGAATAAGATGTATGTGGATTAAGACAAATCTCCAAAATTAAGTCTAAGAGCAATTGGCAATGAGTCTCCAGTGGTAGTATTAGTCTTCTCTCCAATATCATACTAAAAAATTACCCAAAAACTATTCAAAATACCTTAGTTGTGATTGCCAATTGGAGATTGGGAGCAAGAAGGAGCTCAAAGGCAGCTCTCAAGTTAAGTTTGCTATCAATCTATATTTTAGACAGGAATATTGATTAAAAACCTTTCCCTTGATAGTGAAGGTTTCAGATTGCTTATATCTCACACCAAGGGTGATTTTATCGGACTTCTTTCTATAGTCATGCTTAAGGCCCATCGCGATGTCAGTTTTATCGTCAAGTCTGTTGTAAACCTTAGCCATGAGTTTTCCAAGCTCGAATTTATCTCTTTCAGTTTTACTAAGAATTATTCTCATTGTCATATGGGATTACTGTGCAACTAAAAGCTTGGCATTTTTGGTATGGTACCAGAGGGTAGTGTTATAGATAGAGAATTCTCTTTCTTGGAGACTGAAGGACAAGCCAGTTCCGACTCCAATTTGTCTTCCAGGTTCGTTTAGGATCAATCCGACACCCTTAACACCCATATATGGCTTTTCTCCGAGACTGAGGGAGGACTTAATGTTCCATCTTTCCTTTCTCCATAAGAAGCGGAGTTTTCCAGCAAACTTATTGAGAAGGTAATTGGTTTCCACGTCGATATGGCAAGATTGGTTCTTGAAATATCTCTAGGGGTACTTATTCTTTCTATGGCTAGCTACTTACGTTGAGGTCGAAGTTCAAGCCTACTTTGACAACTCCGTCAGTCTTGAGGGTATTTCTGGTCTCAAGAAAATCATTAGCATATCTGAAAGTACAGGATGCTTCAGTTTTTGCTGCAGTACCGGCAGGGTTATGCCTTTCGTAGAAGCTGGAGTTGAATTTCTAGAAGATTAGGGATTGAATGTATTTTAGTACTATGCCATCATACTGGGGAGAGTAATATTTGAATCTGAAAAAGTTGTGAAGGTTGAAATTTTTCTTCATGAGGTCTAAGGTATGAGCTGGATCAAGAATATAATGGTACCGTCATAGCTCTTGTGGAGGTCGGACATTCTGGTCTCGAAGGTGTTTCCAGAGGTTGTTGTACCTGATGCAGCCTTAGCAGACATATTTGATAATTTTATTTTGTAAATTTGTCTATAGAGCCCGAAATGAGACTCGATAAAGGATTTTCATGCTTAAATCTCTGACAACAATAATGGTCATCAACCAAGAGAAATTTATCTTAGTTTCTCTAGGATTCGACTTGGGCAAGTATTCTCAAGTATTGTTAGGCGTTGATTAGAGTGGAATTGCAGTTGAATGAAGGACATTGGATTAAGCATTTGCAGAAGAAGCAAACTGCTGTATTTTTGTAAAGATAATTAACTCAGGGGAAGTTTTAAATCGTTAATCATTCTAATTGCATAGTCAAAACGGACTATTAATGCGTTATCCTCAGATTATTAGGGTATCGAAGCGGTCAAGTTAACAGCGAATATTTAAAACTAAATTTTCCTAATAATCGAAACTTCTTTTTTTATCCAAGAAATGATTTCCACGGCAACACCTTGTGATACAGTACTATTGTTCTTCTCTTGCCAGAAGTTAGGAAGGAGCGATCTCTTCGATGAGCTTCTTCCTCGGATTAATCCTATGGTCAAAGTGCAATGGTTCGAAGATGGACTCGAAAACAAAAAGTTTACTGAACCTGTCATGAGTAACCTTAATCCTGTTTTCAAGCAGCCCATTGAACTCGACTTTATCTTCCCACGAAAACAAATCTTTCATATCTTCGTATATGATTTTGAGTGTTGCTTAGAAAAGAATCTAATCGGAAAGGTTGATATTACACTTGGTGCCGTCGTTGGAGCACCCGAACAGACTGTTACTTTGGATTTGAAAAATGACGAGGGTAGAGATAGTGGCCAGATTACTATAAGGGCCGACAAACACAGTAGAATTAATATGACTGCATACATGAAGTGGCAAGGGATAAATCTCAAGAACTATTACGGCCCGTGCATAGGGTGCTTCAAGAAGAGCAACCCTCTTCTACTTTTTAACAGAAATGATTATATAAATCCTGTATTTGTTACAGATGTCATCAAAGAAAATCTGAATCCTGAGTTCCCTCCCTTCAGTATATCCTTGCACACTCTGTGCAATGGCAAGAAGACTAGGCCTATAAAAATTGACTACTGTCACCAGGAAGGCGATCAGATAATATCTGTAGCCCGAGCAAACACTGATTTTGCACATATTGAGAAAAAGGAAAAGATTCCACTTTTTCTTAGTAATGGAAAAGAGGGTGGTTACCTGTTACCCACACAAGTAACGCTTGTACATGACCCAATCTTCCTAGATTACATTATGGGAGGAGAAGAGCTCAGCCTATCCGTAGCCATTGATTTCACAGCTTCTAACAATGATCCTACAAATCCTAGATCTCTCCACTATTTCAATCCCAAAGGCCGTAACCCATACCAACAAGTCCTCATGGAAATAGGGGAGATCTTATTGAACTATGACTCCGCCAAGAGGATCTTAGCCATGGGCTTTGGTGCTGTTCCTCAATATCCTAACCTCCAAGAAGATGCAGTATCTCACTGTTTTCCTTTGACAGGGCAATCCTGGGAAGTTACAGAATTAGAAGGACTTATGGACGCTTATGATTATGCTTTTAGGAACATCATGCCCTCTGGCCCTACTTGGTTTAGCTCCGTCATTCAGCACACCTTGTCTGCTGTTGCCAGAGCGCAATTTAATATATACTCTATCCTTCTTATATTGACTGAAGGTGTGGTTTCGGACATGGATAAAACTATCCAGTCTATTATTGAAGCTAGCGAGAAGCCTCTTTCTATCATTATTGTTGGACTTGGAGATGAAAATTTTACTAGCATGCATGTCTTGAATAGTGATAAGCAACCCCTAACAGACCCTGGCTCAGGTAGAACAACTGTTAGGGATTGTGTTAAATTTGCGGAATTCGCTAAATTTAAAGGGGATGCTAGACTTCTTGCCAGAGACGTTTTATCAGAGTTACCAAAGCAATTGGTAGCTTATAAGAAGCTGTATAATCTTTTGCCTAATGAGCACATTGTTGAGAAGACTAAGATTTTGAGCGATAGTATTTTAGATAATTCATTGAAAGACGAATACAATACATAATAACATAAGAAAATAAATGAAAACAAATAAATACAAGTCTCACAACATGTCGTCAATTTTATCCTCTATTACTTCCTCTAGTTTTTGTTTCTCAACTGTCTTAATTTCCTCCCTGACATTATCCAGCTCCTTTCCGCATGGCTCAATAGGAATGGCATGGATACATACAGCCATTACCATACAAATCACAAAGAAAGCAGCAAAGGGTAAGAATATATTGACATCAAATAGCTCCAGCACAAATAAAGGCATTATACTAGCACCTAAACGGCCTACCCCACTTGTTAGACCCATAGCTATGGTTCTATAAGTCGTGGGATATAGCTCTGAGGTCAGAGGGTTTATTGTAATGAAAGCCAATTTCGTAAATATTCTCGCTATGATCAGGAAATATATGAAGGAACCTTGTGGAAAAGTAAAGGCTCCGAGGAACATAACTCCGGCTAAGATATGGCTGAATAGAGTGGAGTTCTTCCTACCAAAGCGTTGTCTGTCAATGACAAAATAGGCAATAATAATAGCAGGGATCTCTCCCAACATAGTTAAGAATAATTGGTTTATTCCCTGGCCAGATGGAGTAATTCCCTGCTCTTCAAGGGCTGAAAAGATCAAAGGCAAAATAAAGACCATTCCAAAGAAGTTATGGCTTAGTCCGAACCAACTTACCATCAAGCACAAGGTTGCTCTTCTGTTCTCTGCATTAAACAGAGTAAACCAGTTCTCCTTATGCTTGTTTTCGAAGAGTGCTTTTTGATATTTAATGAGTTCATCGTTGTCTTCTATGGATAGAGTATAGTAAATAGTCCCTTTGTTCTTAGCTCCCATCTTATTTAACACAGAAATCCCCTTGTTAATATTCCCTGTTGCGATCAAGAATCTAGGAGACTCCATTAAATATAACCAAGTTCCTATTAGGACAATTAATGAAGGAAGAGCCCCAAAGATCAGCAATGCCCTCCAGTTTCCTGAGTCTAAATCCCCGATAAAGATTTTAGAAAGAACCATCGCATACACCATTCCTATGACAAAAAAAGCCTGGATATAAACCTGTCCTTTTCCTCTATGTGAAGTAGGGGATATTTCTGTGATATAAGTAGGTGCTATAGGGATCGTGCACCCTATCATAAGCCCTACACATGTTCTCACTAACAAAAAAGCCTTAAAGTTCTCTACAAAGGCAGAAGCTATTCCGAATATGAACTGAAGTCCTGAAGAGATCAACAAGGCCCGCCTTCTTCCCATTTTATCTGAGACTAGACCAATTCCTAGTGATCCTAGGAATATTCCGAAGAAAAGGACGCTTCCTATGAGCTCTTCTTGGCTCTCATCGAGGTTCCATTCTTTTTTTAGAGTTGGTAGAATCACAGAAAGAGAAATAATTTCGGCCTCGTCAGATAATGCGATGAGGCCAATGAGAAGATAGCAGATTCTTTGGTAATTTCCGTAGCCTATCTTCTCATCAAGGATGCGGTCAAATCCATTTAACGACATAATTTTTAATCTGAAAAGTCTAATTTAAGGTGTACAAAAAACTTTTCAGACAAGACTATCAGCCTTTTTTTCCTGGCAATATTTTCATCTGCAGCATACTAAATAGGCATATGAACTATCTTTGATATAGCCAGTTTATGCCCTAGTTTCTGAATGGATATACTATTTATCTATCTAAATTTAGAGCAGATAAGATCAAAAATACGTTTTTCTATTAAGATTAGGCGAGTCTTATTTCTTTTTATAGATCTTCTTGCAGGACTGAGGGCTACAGACTTGCTGGTAGCTGTATACCTGAACTACAAGAAATCTAGTGAACATGAAAGTAGACTCAAAGTTAATATTCAATACCCTTTCAACCTGAGAAAAAAAAGAAGGTTCTAATAAGGAATGAGCCTTGATAGTCTTTGTGAAGGTTTGAGAGTGCAAACAAATCGATAAAATTTATTGATCTAAGAAAAATTTGTTCAGAGAGCTAATGTACGAGAAGGAAGTCGCAGTTCACAATGTGGAGAGGCTGCTGCAGATGGCAGGGAACGGCCACACATACCAACTCAGAGTCCTCTTATTATTCTCGATCCAATGGTTTATTGCATCAATGATCTTTTCTGGATATACACTCCTCTTCATGCCGCCAAAGATTCTATGCACAAATAAAGACGGAGTAGAGTCCCTCTGTACCGAAGAAGTCGCCTGTAGCCAAGAAACCACGAGTTATAGATTCGACCCATCAAGTGTCCATTCTTTGGTCTATGATTTTGGCTTAATTTGTTCTAAAGCTAGCATAGTCGATATTGGAGAACCAGCAAGGTTCCTCGGAGCCCTCCTAGGTTCTTTCTACTACTCAGACATCCAACAGAAAAAGGGAAGACTCTTTGCCTTGACCCAGAGTATTACATTAACAGCTGTCGCCATGATGGTTTCTGTTCTTTCTTTCAATGCTTATCTTAATATCATTGCCTGGTGTTGTGCAGCTTTTGGGCTGTTTGGCTTCTTGAACGCGAGTGTTGTCTATTTCTGTGAAATTTCAAGTGAGAACCTTAGACTGCTGGGACCCAATGTCTTCTGTATTTTCTGGGCATTTGGAAACATCTTCTTGTCTCTGGTCAGCAAGTGGAATAATTCTTGGCAGTTCCTGTGCCTTTGTGTGATGGGAATACCGTTATTAATCACTGCATTCTTCTTCAGATTCATGAAAGACAGTCCCAGACACCTTGTCGATATGGAAAAGTTCGGGGAAGCCACAGTATCTCTACAAAACATCGCCAAGATCAATAACAGAAGAATGGCCGCTGAATTCCACTTCGAAAATGAAGTTAAATTAGGATTGTTTGGAAACAGCAAGGCCACTGCTTTCTTCCAAACAGACAGCAAAGAACGTGCCAAGAATAGAGAAGGCAGAAGCATGATGACTCTTTTTAAATATGCTTCATTGAAAACCCCGGCTTGGATCCTGCTTATCTTCAAGATTTTCATCACAATGGCTAACCATGGAAATCTTCTAGCTATTGACACTTTTTACCCTGATTATAACCAAAATCTGTTAACTAGTGGAGTTATAGAAGTCTTCGGATTTATCCTCTCCGCCTATTGCGTGCTTAATTTCAGAAGAAAGGTCATGTTCAAGACCGTTTTCACTACAATTGGCGTTGTTTATCTCCTATTCTGGCTCACTGGAAACAAGGCTGGAGAGATCAATTTCAACCAAAATTCTGCCTTTATCATCATGCTCGTCATCATTGGCAGATTGGCGGTCTGTATTGCTTATGGAAACATTCTAGTTTACATTTGCGAGGTCGTTCCCACCAGTGTGAGACACTATGCCTTTGGTTTGTTCACTTCTGCCTCATATTTTGTCCTTATGTTCTGGGCAAATCTAGTGTTAGCTTTGAGAGCTAAAGGGCTAAGCCCTCAGTTTGCTGTGGGAGTTATATTTATATGCTTCTGGCAGCTGATGTCTTATGTTCCTGAGACTCTGAACCACCCTCTTTTGGAACAAATAAAAGAAGAAGATGAATTATTGTTGAATGTGGAAATGTACTAAATACTGTGGGAAATATTTATTTCGGATTCCTTTTTACAAGAAAAATTCGTTATCCTTCATGCTTGGTTGTATAGTTTTCGATAATAATAATTATTTCAATCAAGTATCCAAGTTTTGTATAATTCACAATGAAAATTAACTCCTCAATCCTTCTTGAATCCAAAACCCAAGATACTCTATTCCTGAGAATTCACACTTTCACAGAAAAATCTGAAGCTTTTCTGTAAATAAAATTAATATTCCGCTCAGGATGATTTCAAAGCTTCCTTGGAAAATCTTAGAATACACATCTAAGGCCACTAATGAGAAAGTTAAGGTCACATCCAGGATGCTCAGTCTTCGTTATACTCTAGTGAATGGGCAGGCATTTATTTGGCATCCTTTGGTCAATGAAGAAGAAAAATTAAATGATATAATGAGTCAAAAACCAAATGAGATCTATCACGGGATCCTGAAAAAGTACTACCTTCAGTTTACAACAGACGATAATGGATATGTTAATTATAGAGCGATCCCAGATGATGAAAATCTCAATACCTTGTTACATGATTACTTTCAATTTGATTATGATTATGAAGAGCTGATCAAAGAGTGGGTAAAATGTGACAAACAGTTCCAAGAAGTGGTTCAAACCTTCAGAGGGCTAAGGATACTAAGACAGGATCCTTTTGAATGCCTTATTCAATTTATTTGCTCTCAGAATAACAATATTGCTCGGATCACAAAACTAATCACTGCGATCTGCGAGAAATATGGAGAATTTATTCTAGAAGACAATGGGAAGAAATACTACTCGTTCCCCTCCCTCGCCCATCTCAAGAAAGTCAATGAGAAAACGCTAAGGGATATGGGATTTGGATATCGTGCAAAATATATTACAGAATGTGTTAAAATGATAGAAGAAAAGGGAGGAGAAGAATGGCTACAGAGTCTAAGGGGAAAGGAATATAAAGTTATAATGAAGGAACTGACATCTCTGATGGGAATTGGGAAGAAGGTTGCTGATTGCATTGCACTTTTCTCACTGGATTGCAAGAATGCAATCCCTGTTGATACTCATGTATATCAGATTTATTTCAAGAAATATAAGAAAGGAGAGTCAAAGGCTCTGACAGATAAACTCTATTATGAGATTAGTGGATTTTTCCAGGATAAATTTGGAGAGTATGCCGGCTGGGCACATAGTTATTTGTTCACGGCTGATCTGGCTAAATTTAAGGGAGAGAAGGGAACTGAAAAGGTCATTGAGAAGGTCCTTGAGGAGTCAGATGGAGAGGGGAGTGGGAACAGAAAGAGAAAGACTTATGATTCTAAAGAAGATAAGATAGAGAAGGATAAGAAAGTGAAGAAGACAACAGAGAAGAAAGCAAGTGATAAGAAAAAGAATGTTGAAAAGAAGAACAAGAAGTAGTTAGTGTATCATTCTTCTATACAATGGCTTTTAATTCATAGTCTCTGCACTTCTCTAGCTTCTCAGTTAATAAATTTCCAAGATATTTACTCTGTTTTATCATTCTATTCAATTACATAAATAAACTTATCAAGACAGTTTTACTTATGTCAAAGAACGTCAAGCCTCAAGAGCAAGCCAAACAGGTCGCCCCACCCAAAAAGGAAGAGGCTAAACCAGGTAAAGGTAGTGCTCTACTCTCTTCTAGATGAATTCTTAGACCAGCCAGCCCTGAATAAAGCTCCAGTAAATAATCAACCTACAAAAGACGCTAAGGACTCCAAGTCAGTTGATCCTAAGGCGCAAAATGCCAAAGATGGCAAGGATGATGAAATCGCTAAGAAGAGAACTGGTACAGTGATGAGAGATTTATAATGAGAGGTTAGAACAAATTTTGGTTGCATCTGGACTATTGGAAGCTTATGAGTGTATGCGTGGGTTACTTTTGAATAAGTCATAGATTTACAAAGACAGATTCTGAAGCACGGAATCCCCAAGGAAAATGTTTTTGACTATGCTGCTGCCACAGTCCTGAAATTCGAAAGAAAAGCAAAGGCGGAAGAGGCCAAGAGAATGGAAGCCATTAGACAATCCAGAGACATAGAGCTTCCGGTAAGAATATGAGTATATTATCTGATCATCTAGGGCAGCAAGAGTCCTGAAAGAATTATTGGTATTATAGTAGAGGAAAATATCCTTAACAGGTTTAGATAAAGCGGATGATAAGAATAAGAAAGAGGAGAAGAAAGATCCCAAAAAGGATGAGAAGAAGGATGCTAAGAAAGACGATAAAAAGGAACCTCCTAAAAAGGATGATAAGAAAGAACCTCCAAAGAAGGAAGAACCTAAAAATGGAGCTAACAAGGGTAGCGAATAGCTGGAATTATGTAATGTCTTTAGCCCCTGCTAAGAAATAAAACTGAGGAATTTCGTTTTCTATACAAAAATTTAGAATTTTGTCCTTGAAGTTTATGGAATGAATGAATATGATCATATTTTACTGGTAATTCATTTCACACAGTTTTCTACAGACATATTTGTTTCCCACATTTCAATAATAATAAGACATATTCTACAAAAAGAAATCGCAAAGACAGTGAAAAAAATTCTACATATAAATACAATCTCAAGAATTAACTTATTTCTTAGTCTTGCTCTTATTCTCTTTATATTCAGCCAGCCAGCCATTCACCTTCGCCCACATCATCTCCTTATGCTCTTTCTTAAGTTTTTCCTTCTTTTCCTCATCAACGTATATCTTCCAAGCTCTCAGAGATCTCTGTCCAAGAGTTATCTACCCATTAATCAACAGAAATTTTATGTTTACATATCTAAACTTAGATATAATCTCATCTTTGGCCATTTCATATTCGAGCTTCTCCTTCTTCAGCTCAGGCATCATCTCAAACCATTTGGAGAAGCATGATCGCCTGAGGAAGTCGTTTCTATGGTTTGCCAACATTTTAAACTGTTCTACAGAGTCTATGTAGTTTTTCATCAACTGAGTAAAGATATTCCTTCGCCATTATACAATTTAAACCCTATTTTACCTAAGGAATACTTTTCTATGGTGTTCATCAGCTTGCCTTAGCTTCTTAGCCATTTGAATTTCCTCTTCAATCCTCATAACAGCCAGACCTTGGCTCCAGGTTTCAAAGCCAAGTCTCAAGAGAGATTTATGTCTAAAAGTATCTGCTAGATCATATTTTGCCCTTCTCATCCTGATCAAAGCTTTCATAGGAGAAAATCCATATATTTTCTTTATATTAGAGGAGATATGGCTTGGCTTACCATGAGATAAAGCTTATAGAAAGCTAGTGCTTTACTCAGTTTCTTGTTATATTCCTGAAGTTCTCTTTCTTTTCTTTCTTTAGCTTCTTGTTCCTGGAAATTAATAGAAGCTACCAAACTTCAATACCTGTCTTCTTTTCTCTTCTAGTCTCTTCTTTTCCTCTAGCTTCCTCCTTTTCTCCTCTTCCTCCTCTCTTTTCTTCGCTTCTAGCTTCTCTCTTTCTTTCTGTAGTCTCATCTCCTCATGCCTACATATTAACCCAAGAGCTTGCCACTCTTACTTTTTCTTGATAAGAGCTGCCTTTTCTTTCCTTTCCAAGGCTCTTTGCTCGATCTCAGAGAGTTTAGCTGGTTTGGGCTTAGCTCCACTCATATCTAGCAGACTTATACAAAGAAATTAACTTATTACTCCTGCTTGTTTGGCTAGTGGAGTTGGGACTTCGGTCCTTATGATCGTTATTTTCTTTATTTTCAGATTCTGCTAAGGAGTTGGTTTCCTTTTTATTAGAATTGACTAGAGGATTAGATAATTATCGCCATTATATACGTTGTCGACTGGATCTAACTTCAGTTTGTTGAGAGAATTGGCTAATCTGAGAATTAGCCAGATTGCCAAATGCTACAGAAGGAGTGTAAGAAAGATGTTCGCTCAATTGCTTTGGAGATCCAAAAGTATGATTCAAGCCACTAAGCTTCATAGGATCATCCACAGCAACTACAAATTCCTGAATTGAGATTGGTTGTGGCTTCTTCTGATTTGTGTCCCGCTCTGGAGTCACTAACTGAGGCTCAGTTTCAGGGCTGTCTTCAGTCTCTGAAACATTATTAGATCTATTCTCTTCTTCTTGTTGTTGTCTGGCCTCTAGCAGGGCTTTGCGAGCGTCGATTTCCTTGATTTGAGGACTCTCCTCGAGGTTGCTTTTTAACTTGCTAATAAAGTTATTGACTCTTTGCTTGATGATCCCTTGGGCTGCGTAAAATTCCTTTTCTTGTTTGGCTTTGTTGTGATGCTTAAGGAATCCAAGGAAGAAATATTTCTTTAGAAGTTTTCTGTTGTAGAAAGCTTCAGCTCTGCGCATTGTTTCGTTCTCTAGTTGCTTTCTTAGTTCTAGCTTTTGGGCTTCTTTTTCTAATTTAGATTGCTTGGTGAACTCAACCCAGGCACAGAAGCAGGCGGATTTGGTTTTGAAGTCTTTGATAGCTAGGTGCTAAGGGATTAAATAAATATTGGAGAATTAGTTACTTTTGCAAGTCTGATTTTATGTTGGTGTAATAGGGTGAGCAGAAGTACAAAGAAGTGTCTCTTGATAAAGAGATAGTAGCCTGAAGATGCATGCTCGATTTTCTGGATGAACTTTTCCACAATAAACTTTCTGTATGCATTCTTTGACTCTTCATGTGCTTGTTTCATTTCATTCAACTTCTTTTCAAGTTCTTTTTTCTCTTGGGCGATTTGCTCCTGGTACTTGGAATCCTTTAAACACTTCTCCTTATCTCTTTTCAATTCCCTTTGGAATTGCTCCAATTTCCATTCAAGATCCTCACTCTCGGCAATAGGATTTAAAATCCTAGATTTACTCCCAAGTAGACCACTCCCTGGTCTTCCTGGGCTCTTAGAAGTATGGAACCCAGATGTGGTATGTCTATAGTCCCTGGTGCTGTTATCATAGGTTCTTGTAGAGAAATTAGACCCTGTCAGACGAGATCTGGATACAGGGCTAATACTGCGCAGTTTCTCAGTAGTTCTTTTCAAGGAATTGAGCTGGCCCAGAAGGACTGAGTTAGCTCCGTATCTAGACTTCTTTCCACTGTATTTAGAGGGAGTTGTCTCTCCTTCGCTGCGGTTTGTAGAGTGCCCTCTGGGACTAAGATTATCGGTAATTCTTTCGGTTTGGCCCTTTGACCTACCAATTGGGCTTCTATCAAGCTCATCGAAATCGTCAAGGTTCTGGAATTCCCATTTGTAGAGTCGGCTGACAACTTCTGAGGAGCGGAGGGTCGTAGTAGTTGAGTTTAGTTGAGTTTGTGTAGCATCTCGCTTCTTTTGCCTTTTGATTTCGCTATAATGGTTACTATGACTCTATTGACATTATACTCTAGAGCAGCTCTTATTTCATTCTCGATATCCTTTTTTGTGTTTAATTTGGTGGGTTTCGTCTCGTTGAATGTTGAAAGTCCTTTCTCTACGTTCTTTTTGATTCTTTCGGCTTCCGCTTCAGTCTTCTTCCAAGCTTTTAATAGTTTCCTGGCTTCGTTCCTGGGATCAAACTCGTCCTCGAAATTGTTGCTCTGGGAAATCAAATTACAAAAAGAAATAGATACATATGTGGAAACATTTGACAATAGTCCATGGAGATCATCTAGATCTTTTCTGGCGTATTCCCTATAGGATGAGACACTTGTAAGGAAGAAAATTACTTATTTTCTTGGTTGTCTTCTGTAAAGTCGGAAGTGTGCATTCAAAAAGAAGGAATAAAATTTATTGAATTTGTTTCGTTACTTAAGATCGATTTTAAATATTGAACCCTTTCTTCTCAATAGCAAACCCGATCTGGGAGCAATGATACTGTTAGATAGGTACATACAACAGAAACAATACAATCTACTTAATTATCCATATTATCAGTTAAAATTGCTTGTTTTTGGATACCGAAGTAGCCCAAAAGTTTTGTTGAGTAAACTCCTATATCCACGAATTTGAATTCATTGTGCACCTCTGTGTCGGGGTGGTGCTCGGATACAACGATATAGAAATTACTGAGCATTTGCATCAAATTTGACACCATTTCCTCCACCAATCCCTTGACATAGCGGAATGTTTCATTGTCAATATAATTCAACACCTTAATAGACAGGTCCTGCAGCATGTCCTCCATATTCTGTGTGAACATTATATAGTATTTCTTGATCATATCCTTTGACAAAAGGAGATTCAAATCCTTTTGAGCAGACTCGTAATCCGACTTATTCCTTGTTTTCTGCTTTGCATCAGGATCCTTTGAGGGAGAATTCTGATTATCTTTGGACTCTCCCTCAGGGGATAGCTCCTCATTTTCCTGGAGGTATTTTTGGAGATCTTGGTATCTCTTTAGGTACTCTACCAGCTTGATTGAGATGATAAATTCAATATCTGAGACAAATCTCTTGCATATAATGACAAGGTGTTCATGAGGGGGCATTTTGAGTTCACAGCCTAGGTCTTGCATCTTCTGGGAGGTTTTCTTTCCTCCAAAGAGTGGCATATTTAGCTTGATTTTCTCCAGAATTCCAGCCTCTTTGGACTCCTTCTCATCATCTATGGTCAATTCAACTCCAAAGTCTTCCAATTTGTTATTAAAATACACAAAGTTCTTTATCAAGAACAAGAAAGAATCGGTCTTTTCTACAAAGAGATCGCTCGTTAGGTACATGTAGTTCATACAGGCTGTTATCATCTGGTTGGCTATGTCTTGGTATGTCCTTGGCTCAATTCTATGTTTCAGATTGAAGAGAAGCTCCACTGTTTTCCTTGTCATAGGGAAGAATTCGGCCTTCATGTCGGTTCTAAAGTAAGGGCTTTTATATACATCTCCCTTCCTGAAGTCATCAGGATTGGAATTGTATTTCTGGTTGAATTCTTTCCAATATTGATTCAAGTTGAAGTTGAGGAGTTGCTTGTCAATGTAGTATTGGATCATGTCTGTGAGTTTCTTATTGATTTCGCCCTTGATTTTCCTTAAAAAGTCCACATAAATCTCAACGAAACGTTCAAAGTTAGTCTGATCCTTTTCCTTAATCTTCTTCTGGATATTAACAAGGTCTTGGAAGCTGGCCCCATTGTCAATATTATCCAGGATCCCTCCCAGAATGTTCTTTTCTCTCTCACTGACTCCATCATCGTCTTTCTTTATCTCTTCCTCAGGTTCATCAAGAACCTTAGCCTGAGGGCTCACATCCAAGCATCTTGGGTCGATATAGTAGTTTAAGGCATCAATAGCTTCAAAGATGTTTTGAATGTTGTGTTCCATTTGAATAAAGCCAAAAATATACTCATAGTAATCGTCCATAACCTTGACGATAATTTCTCCAATCGGGCTGGACTCGTTTAGTGCAACAGAGTTATTAAAGAAATTATTATGGTACAACAGCTCGAAGAAGCTCATTTGCAAGGCATAGGTAATAATAATTCCCATGATCCTTTGGAGTTCCTTTTGCGGCATCCTATGGATCTGGGTAAAAAGACCTCCCAAGATTTTATTCTGAATGTTCTTTCTGAAGGTTCCATAGTACGAAGAGAATAGGTCGTATAGAGTATCGTTGCAGTCTGGGTCGAAGTTTGTAAGGAGCTTCATGTAGTTGAGGAGGTCTTTCAGGATTTTGCTGACATGTCTTCCATCAGGAGGGTGTTCGACATAGGGAGTTCCAGAGAATCTGGAGTTAAACTCAGGGAAAATGATCTTCATGAGTTCTGTATTGGCACTTACATTGAATAGGACATCCTTATTGGCTGGAATTTCCAGGGTTTCATAGGAGAACTTATCAAGGACCTTGGAGATTTCGTTGTAATCTCTGGTGAAGATCTTGATAAACATATTCTTTATGATCGAAAGGAGTCTCTTCTTCAGTTTGTCGTACTTCTCTACGTATTCTGAGCTGTTGAGGTAATTAGGCTTGGATTCAAAAAACTCAATGGCGTCCATAATCTCACTCAGGAAACGCTGGATATTGGGTTCGTAGATATGAATATTTGCAATATTCATGGAGAGGTTCTCAACATCCTTAGCTAGCTTTTCGTAATCCTGGAAATACATAAGAATAGTCTGGACATGGACACCTGTATCCACATATGTCTTCTGCTGGTCAAGGAGCTTTGAGGATTCGCTGTAGAACTTGCTAATCTTGTCAATTACTGAGGATTTGATGTCCTCAATCTGTTTTATGTTCTTCTCATAATCTTTTGCATTCTTTATCACTCCATCCAAGGCTGTCTGGACCCTTTCTTCAAAAGATATAGCTTCTTGTAGGATCCGGATCTGCTCCACAGACTCGAAATCCTCGGTTAAGTCCGAATACCCTTCATAGCCCTCAAAACCAAAGGGAAGAGTTGAATCGCCGCGCTTTCTGGGCTTGTTTTTGGGAGAAGTGAGAGAAATTTGTGTGTCATAGGAATCTAGCAACTTCTTGACCTTTTCTGGAATGGGGAATCTGTTATCCCACTCTGTCAGTGTAAGGACTTTTGTCTCTGTTTGCATATCTTAGACTTCAATAAAATTATTTGTTTACTACAGTAAGTCGAAAACATGACGTGTTCAGAAATTTTTTTTCCACGTAGAAATTCTTTCTAGGACAAATTAGAACAAGTATATTTGTTAACAGTCTCGCTCATCGAGTAAATAGTACGAAAAACGATGGATAGACATCAAAAATTCCTTAAATAGTATACATAGTTACAAAGAAAGAATTAATTATTATTGACAATCCAGGGATGTAAGAGACCTTGTTCAGGAGTTAATCTCTCATTAGGGTTATATACAAAGCACTTCTTAACAAAATCAACAAAGGCTTCATCTTCACATTGAAGGAACATCTCGACTGTATATCTCTGAATAACATTTTCTTTTGGGGTTAAATCCCTCTTAAAAAGGGCCTTTTTGCTTTCCTTGCTGGTCTGGGCGATCATTGTTTGAGGAGGAAGCCCCAAGATGCAGCAAATCTGCCAGAATTGGTCATAATCATTCTTTCCACCGAAAATATATCTTCCTCTGTAGAGATAGGCTAAAATACATCCTAAACTCCACATATCAATTTGACCTGTGTACTTTATTCCAAGGAAGACTTCTGGGGCCCTGAAGAAGAGTGTCTGGAGACCCATCCACAGGTTTGGATCAGTTTCATAGCAGCTTAAACCGAAGTCGATCAAGGCAATATCTAAGGTTCTGGGATTAAGCAATATGTTGCCTGGCTTCAGGTCTCCATGGACAATCTTTCTTTCTCTTAAGAATTTCAGGCCTTTGAGAATTTGAATTGCAATTTTTTTAAGTTCGGATAGGGAAAAGGTTCCATGAAGCTTTCTGTATCTGTAAAGAGAGTCTTCATAGAGTGGGAAAGTGATACAGTGATGTCCTCTAAACATGAAATAATCCAGATATTCGATCACATGGGAGTCTCTCCCATTGTGCTGCTTGATATCCTTCAATATTTTGACCTCGTCCAAAGCTAAACCATCCATAAACTCATCATCACCGTCCTCATCTTTTTTTAAGATCTTGATTGCAACGTACTTCTTTTCCTTATGGTCGAAGGCCTTGACTACGTTACCATAGGATCCATTTCCCAGGAATATATCGAGTTCATATCGATAACAGATATGGTCTCCCTTTTTTATGATATAGTGATAGTTATCGTCAAGATATTCATAAACCCTGGAGGCTTTGACTTTATTTTCAGGGGTTGAGATGAAGTAGATCTCTGGGTAGTTCAGGATCTCTTGAAGCTCATATGGGGAAAGTTCATGCTTAAAATTCTTCAGGACATATGCTGGATGACAGGGTTTTGCAATTTCACTCCAAGTTGGAGCGGAACTTTGGCTTGGAGCTTCTTGAAATAAGCTCTCAAGGGAATATAGTGGTGAGTCGGATTCCATTTTTGTGGAAAATTAGAATTATATGATGAAATTCCAAGTAGGATCAAATAATTGTATCGTTTCTGATAAGATTATAACAGATAGTATTATTTGAGACAACTCTAGCGTTTCTCTGTATTATTACTAATTCGATTTAAGATTTGACACGTAGTCTTAAGACAATCTGTTCAAATTGAGTAGGATCTAACTTGATAGAGTATAATATGGGGAAGTTTCATTCCTTTTGCCTGTCCAACTTCGAAATTTGGGATGAATAAAAACATTTAAGAAAAAATGATTTAGACCTCAAAACAGTCACCTCAAACCATGCCAACTGCATTACTTAGTTCAATGAATCAATAACTCATAAGCATACGTTTTGATGATAATATGAAAAATTTCAAGCATAAATTCTTTCAGTTGTCGACCTATTTGTCTCTTGAATTTTTCAATGACTTTATTCCAACAATGCTGATAATCTGGGACATATGTACTAGTTTCAGTCCTGCTTCTATGTACTGGTTTTGGAATTAAGTTTTTCTCAGTATAGGGCTCATACACGACACATTGTTCAGTTCTATATTCCATATGATGTCCGACTTTTATGCCAGAAATTTCTTCTTGTGTTTGATAGCTACAGTTCGAGATTCAATTTTACTAACTTTTTGCTCTAAGAAAATTATCTTCACTTTTTATATGTTAAGGCCTTCATGACTACTCCTAGAGCATTTGATTCATTCTACAATATGATAATCTAATAAGCTATTACGTTCCAATTTCAAGATATTAACACTTGCTTTATGAGTTAAACTAATATAAGAATACATTTTACAATGTTCAACCTGTCTTTGCCTGTTAATAGAATTTACACATGAATTTCCAATAGTCTTTATCTGTCATCTGTTCAGCAAACATAGATAACTCAATTCCCAGAATCATCATACACAGCATTTTCTGTCCCAGAATGAACAAAGCTATCTTATCCGCAATTCCATCCCTCGGAATAATCTTGATCTTTATAGTATCCCTTCCAGTCTTGTAATTAATTATCAAAGATAACCCCGCTGCTCCCAATGGCCACAAGACAGCAATAGCTAATCTAAACCCTGAGAAAACATGAGCAAAATCATGTTCAGCAGTAACAGCATAGTCATATCTCAAAGAATCATATCCTATCGTTTCATAGAGATAAGGCAAGTCCAACGCTCTGAGGACAGCAAGACTGAGTATTGGCACGAATTCGAACAAATTAACTCCATTGATGAGTTTTTTCATTCTCTCCATTTGTTCATCTTCGAAGATCAGGTGCGAAATCTTCATTTTTGGGAAGAATTTCCTTAAGAAATATCCCAAAGCACCTGCATTTTCATTGACCTTTGCCACCAAAAACAAAACACTGTTATACCAAAATTCAAGGGAATAGAAGTCCATAGTCAGCCAGAATGATGCCTTTAGACCATCTCCAAAGGCATCAAACATTCTCACAAACCAGAGAATGTCTTCCTCATTCAGGGCCGTTTTTTTCTCAATTACTAACTTGAAATATTTCCGATGGATATAATCCAGGATTGGCTGCATGGTGTAATTAAGGACAATGGTAGCATCTGTTGGGGACAACCCAAGGAAGATGATGGTCTTTTAGAAATATGCAAACAGAAGACTGATTGTAATCAGCATGCAGAGGACTGAGTAGTCAAAGATAAGGAAAACCTTTTGAATGGAGAACCTCTTCTCATCTTTTCTTAGGTAGAAAAATGAGAATACAGACTGCCAGACTGTAAGCCATAATAATACTGAGAACGTCCGGCTTCTGCTTGTGAGTTCGTCTGGCACAAGATTACTGAAGAAGTATATGGGCATGAAAATCAGGTAGCCAATGAGATAGGAGCTCATTACGGTGGTTTTCTGTGATGGAGAGAAATGCTTTTGACAAATAAGATATTGCAGCATCCAATGAGAGAAGATCGCTATAACAATATACTGTATGACAAGATATACTTTCCCATAAAAGGGACAATTTTGCTCAGATTCATCAAAACTGCCATAGCACCTCAACTGAGTCCATTTGAAGAAATATCCGTTCATTATATAGAAGATCAGTGCTGATAAAGATGGAAAGATATAATCAATCTAGATGTACTTCAGTTTCTCGCCTGTAGTCACCCCATCTTCGAAGATTTGACTATCCTTTGATGATTCAGCTCTATTCAAGCTATCCTCTAGGTCTTTTCCACGTTCTTTTCTACGATCCAATAAATCTTCAATAAGGTAACTGTTGTTTTCGACATCTCTTAGTGTGGATTGTGTTGTTTCACTTGTGCTAGAGTCATAACTCATGTCTTTGAGCTCAATTCCATTTCCTTCTTGGCTGGTTGTTGCGGAATTGGAGGTCTTTTTGCTGCTCATATCATTTAATTTTATTTGATCCCCGTGATTCTGCGATAAATAAATAAAACATTGGATCTGACTTTCACAGGGCATTTACTACCATATCTTCTTATTTGAGAATAGAAATTTCTGCTTAAATTGATAAGCTCATAGCTACGAACTTAGCAAAACTTAGTATAAAAGCAAAGGATCGATTTTGTTACTTTCAAGCTCGATTCCCAAACAAAGCCCTTATTTTCTACTGTACGATGCCTAAACCTTATCATTCTTGTGATAATAAACAATACCATGTATCTCAGAGAGCCTTTTGGTTTTTACAATGGTGTTCTTGGTGGCTGTGTTAATACAGTTGTGTGACTTATAAAATAATCTGAATAAATCTTATTACAAAGGGACATGAGATTCCTCAGCTTCTTAGCTTTGTTAGTAATTCTGTCCATCTCAGTGCAGGGAAAGGTTACTCCTTATCCCAAATTCAACATCTCTTCCCTAATTGGACAGTGGTGGGTAACTGGCTCCATCAATGTTAGTGCTCCTTTCCATGACATGAAATTAATAACCACTATGGTCTGTCCCATGGCCTATATTCACCAAGGAGGGATCATTGAGCATGTTACCTTCACTCTCAACTATACTGACGCCACCACAGCCCAACACGTTCAAACTTCATACAATTTGAAGCCGCAAAAGGACAACCAAGCTATCCTTCACAGTAGTGATTTTGATCTGATTGTCACTTATTTTGATAACGCTTCCCAGGTGATCATTCTGGTGGAATCTAACCAGAAGTTCCTGCTAACCTTGTCCAAAGTACCAGAGTATAATACATATACTGCTGCCATGACCACATGGCTAAATACCATGGAAACCCCACCCATCGACAGCTCCAAGATCCTCAGGATAAACAACTCAGCCTGCTGCTCAAGCAATCCCATTATTAGAACCCTAAAAGCCACAGATATTGCTGGAGGATGGTACTTGAATATTCATTATACTCCTGAAAATGACACTACCCCTTGCCAAACTGTCAGTTTCAGTATGTCTCCCAAATACGCTGGATTTTACAATGTTCAGTTCTATGCAAGCAATCATTTAGTCACAAGTGATCTTTTCCTACCATTAGGAAATGAGCAATCCTATTGGGTCCCTGCCAATATCCTACCTGGATTGGTGTTTTCTTATAAGTTTTCATCCCAGGATATATACTTCCTGTTATTTAATGACGGAAGTGAGGGATATGTCTTCTCCAAGAAACCCACCTTGGAACAAAAGGATTTGGCTACTGTGCTCGGTTGGTTTGCAGAGCACCTTTACAACATTAGAAATCTTAATATCATTAACAATAATAACTGTACGTACTCTCTTGAAATCTAGATTCTAAATTCTAAGTAAAACCACCTCTATTTAGCCCATATTCAACCGAAAACGATAAAATCCGCTCTTCCTATCTCTTTGGGACTTCCCAAAGAGGCCTTTCTTCCTAACGTCCATCCATAGATTTTCTATGGATGACTCTATGTTGAATCTAATAATTTATTTTATTGTAAACTTTATTCAAGAAACATTTCAATCAATGTCAAAGCACCTTACTGCTTGTCTAATTCTCGTTCTTGCCCTCGCAGTCTCAGTCCACGGAGCTGTCAAGCCCGCCCCCAACTTCAATATCTCAGAGGTTATAGGTTTCTGGTGGATTGTTGGCACAATCGATATTGCCAGTCCTTTCCAGAATACCAGCCTGACCACAACTGCCTGTCCCACCATCAGTATAGATCACAAGGATACCACAACTGCAGTTACCATGATATTCAACTATACCTACACCCCTAGTGCCAAGAAAGTCGTTGACACCTATCATTTCAAGTTGCATAAGGACAGTCAAGCCATTCTCTATGGCCATGACATGGAACTGGTCTTCACCTATTATGACGAGGGACAAGGAGTTGCAATCCTTGTGGAATCTAATGAAAAGTTCCTTATAACCTTAAGCAGAAAACCTTCATTTGATCAATACTCTGGAGCTATCAGTGACTGGCTTGCCAGGAATATCACTCCTCCTATTGACACTGACAACATTGTCAAAATTGACAATTATGTCTGCATGACTAATGCCCCTATTGTCCACTCTTTGAAGGCAAGTAGTCTCTCTAGTACTTGGTATGTTAACATGCGTTATTATCCCAAATTGGACACCAATAAATGCCAATTTATGGAATTTACACCCTCAAAAGTATACTCCAGCTTCTATCATATTGCCTATTACGTTGATGGAAACATCACTGGCCAAGACGAGTTCTTGCCTATATTGGGAGAAGGTGCTTATTGGGTTCCTGCTTTCACTAAGGGAGGACTTGCAGTTTCTTACAAGCTTCCTAATGATGACGTTTATATTATATTTTCTAGCGATTCCTCTGTTGGATTCATTATCTCCAAAAAGGCTACTCTTGACCAAAAACAAAGTGGCCTTGTCTTGGCCTGGCTTGTTGATAATGGTTATTCCGTAAAGAATGTTAGTATCATCAATAATACAAAATGCACAAAGCCTTAACTGTATTCAGCCCGTAAAATTGATACTTTTATATCAACACTAGTATAGAATTATTTACCGCAAGAAAATAATAATAAACCATCGTATTTATTGTGTATTCTCATTCCTTGTGAATTCAGAAAGAACCCATTAGTAATAAATAACTAAAGCAATTCTCATATGCAAGTCATAATGCGAATGGCAAATTTATGAACATTATATGAATCAATCGAAGTTATCCTGATATTCAGCAAAGTTCTATGCTTTGGTATTTCTCATAAACTTAGATATAGCTAGATATTGAATTAGATTCAAGCCGCTTTTCGGATTTCCCACAATCTTGTAAAATTTATCGTTAACATGTTACACTTGTCCAGTTACCATTAAGATTAAAGAGCCTCAGTCTCATCAGTATGTGACTGTTTTTCTCCTTAACAAGTTCCCATGTACCTGAAACAAGGTATTGATTTAATGACATTTATCAGTTTTTTTGAAGAAATAGGGTATTTCAATTTGAAATTCATATAAGTCCTATTTACTGCCAAAATTTTGAGAACATTTGTGATTAACTTCTAATTTTAGTTGTATAAGTATTATCTCGTCTGTTAGCAATCATAACCAATATGATCTTTAGAAATCTATATGGGAGTTCCAGAGTAATAAATCCTCATGATCCTTACAAAGTTCATTCATATTAGACCTACATTAATAATATAACAGATTTTCAAAAAAAACATAACCAAAACAACTTGGAGTGCTACTATTATTTGATAATCCTGCCCTTAGATGTGCTATTGCGCTATCGTTGGCTACATACTTCTGAAAAAATTCGATAAAATTCTTTGTAGTGGAATCTAAATAATGATAATATCAAATTGTCACAATGAAATTTCTCTTAGGTTCATTTTATATGGAGAGATTTCTACTATAATGAGTAGGAAGACAGAATTTTGTTCAATTAACAATCCAATTTCGTTTAATTTTATTTGAAAATTTGAAAATAAACATTATTAGGCCAAGTTATGGATTTCTCTGAGGTTATTTCAAACGTTACCAATACAATCTTCTCCCCAGACAACAGCTTGATCGCCATTACAAACGGAACCAAAGTCATCGTATTTTCTCCTTCTCCTTTTCCTCACATTTTAGGTCAAAAATGCCATCAAGCTCAACAATATAGCTGTGTATAATTTCCCTGACCAGATCACCAACTACGAATTTTCCCCAGACAGCCAATACATCCTTGTCTGCATGGGCAAGAAAAATGCCGTTGAATGCAGAGCCATTTACGACGAAGATTGGCATTGTAAGATCGAAGACCCAGTTATCGGACTTCTCTATGCCAGATGGAGCCCTGACAGTCGCCATATCCTCGCCTTCAGTGACTTTCAAATGAGACTTTCTATCTATTCTCTAATTGACAAGTCTATCTACTACATTAAACATCCTAAGTTCGTTGATAAGGGTATTTCATTTACTTCTGACGGCAAGTTCATGGCCCTTGCTGAGAGAAAAGACACCAAGGACTACATAGGAGTATACTATACCTGTGACTGGAAGTTGGTCAACGTAAGAGATATAATCGTTTTCCTAAGTGAATAGTACATTCAAGTTGATTCCTATGACCTCCAGGACCTGAAGTGGTCTCCTGATAACGCTGTTATTCTGTGTGCTGATACTATGCTTGAGTATAAATTGTTGGTTTACTGCCCAGCTCAAGGCTTGATCAGTAAATACCAGGCCTATGAATATGCCCTAGGAATAAAGACTTTCAAATTCTCAGATAATTCCATGTTCCTGGCTGTTGGATCCTTTGACGAGAAGATCAGACTCTTCAATACTCTCACCTGGAAACCCATTACTGAATTCGAGCATAAAGGAACCATAACTGATACTCTTGATTTGGTAAGATGTTAATAGACTCCTCTAATTGAAAGCTTGTCTTCAAAGAAGAAGAAATCAGAGAACTCTTCCCCTATCATGTTGAGAGTTCCAAGGTCTCTACAAAATGTACATTTCTTTATCCAAAATGATATCAAAATAGATGTTTTACTTGAAGGACCAATTAAATTACCATCTATCAAGGTTGCTACTGATAAGCCGAATCCTCAAATCGGAGTTAGTTCCCTTGCTTGGAGCCCTGATGGAACATATATTGCCTCAAAGAATGGTATTCATTTTATGAATGTTGTTGAATGAATAGATAACATGCCTAATGTCTTGTGGATTTGGGACGTCAATTCCCTTAGCCTTAAAGTTATACTCATACAGCTCCACCCCATCAAGCACTTCACTTGGTGTGAGAATAGTGACTATCTTGTCCTTTGCACCGGAACACCAAGAATATTCTTCTGGTCTAAGGAGGGAGCCTCAGTTTGTGATGTTCCATTTGGTAAAGTGAAACGATATTTGAGTAATCTTGTAGAAGGAAAGACCTTTGGAGTTAATCGAATTGACTGGAGCAAAGATGGGAATGTCATGCTTCTCTTTGATAAAGTAAAAACATTGAAAATCTTGGAGAATAATTTTCTAGAATGACCTTGTTATTGCTTATCCTCCTCAGGAATTCTTGATTAGAAATATGAATAACCAGATTGGCGGAACAGACGATGATGAGAAATCATATCCTCATGATGAATACTAAATTTCAAAGTTATAGATAGATGTTGAATAGTATTTTCGGATACATTTAATTATTGTTATCTGAATGAGCAAGTATCATTTATTATTGATATCTCAATGTATCAACAAGTTACTTATCAATACAAAAGTTTCTAAAGTTCTGGAAATCTTTCATAATGCTTTCAAGAGAAATCCACCATTATTCAATTTTTTCTTTGGATTAAATTCCTCATCTTTATACTCTCTCTCTTTATCATAAAAAGGTGTCATGCTGAATATTGTAGAGGGAAGAGAGCCTTTGGAGAATGCTGAAATAGAATATTTTGACTCTTTTCTTGAGAAGATAAGGACCAATGTGAGTTCGGTAGAGGACAAGACTGGAGCATGTAGTATAAAAGTTTGATGATTAATTGGATTTTCATTTCATATCTTTTTCAAAGCAAGAAATATTCGAGAAAGAAAGGAAAAATCATATGCCGGATACATATAAATAGCGCTAGTTAAATCATACCATGAGCTGGATATATTTGTGCATATACCAAAACGACATTCAAAATGAAAAATTTTTTTACTTTTTCTTACTATTTTCAGAGGACAAAGAGGCAACAAGGGCCTGAATCTCTTCAGGCGTCTTCTTAGCTCCATTATGATATGTATCAAATATATCCTTTGGCAAAACCTTCTTGGCTTCGTAGGCAGGCTTTCCAACCTCGTCACAAGTTCTTACTTGCTCATTTAAAAATTCAATCAAAGTCTCCATCTCCTTCTTGGCATCTTCCAAGACCTCAGGGACTCTCTTGACTTTATCTATCTGATTCTTTATAATATTGACATTAGCAGTAGTAGTAACCACACTCTGGGCCCTATACTTTGAATTTCTATAACTATTTTATACTTTTGAATCGGTCCTTGACCGCTTCTCGTGGCTTCTTCACCAGCTCTGTTCACATAGCCTAAATTTGAACAAGAAAATTTCGAGCCTTACCAGGTGCTTCCTCGGCCAAAGCGATAAAATCTTTTATCAGGTCTGCAATCTTAGCTGGACCCTCAATTAAGGTCTGCAGGTAATCATGGAAATAAGTCCAGAGTTTGGATGTTTCGTATCTCATATTTGACAAAGTGAGAGTGAAGAAAGGTGGATGGGGCTCTACCTTAGGATTGCAATTGCTAATTGAGCCCTGATTATTAGCTGAAATGCACCAGAACATTATCTTGATTGCCTCTCGGAAACTAGGCTGCTTGAGGTATATGGCATAACTCTCGTTGATTAATCTCTCGCGGTTATCTTCGATACCTGACCTGATCTTTTCAATGTCAGAAAGAACATCTCTGACTCTGGCAAAGAACTTTAAATATTAGAGGGAAAGAATAGATAAATACGTAGTCAAGGTTGTATACGTTAGTATAACCAAATGTGAAGTTTATCTTTTTGGGATCCTCGCGAGCATTGGAAGAAGAAATGCAACCCATTTTTATTGACAATTAAATTGTCTATTCAAAGAAAATCAGTATCAAATTAACAAGATTATAAACAGAATTGGATCGTTCTGCCATGGTTGGGCAAAGTAATGGAAAATGGGGGTGGAGTTGCTAGTGAGGATTAATTATTCAGAAAAGATTTATTATATAAGCCACTATGAGTATAAATGTGTTTATCTAAATACAACAACAGACATTTATAAAAGAACTTTAGAACATTCCAAATCCTTCTGAATTATTCATTGCAAGAAGGAGTTTCTCTCTCATCTTCTCCTTTGAACTATATTCAGGTAGTAACAAGTGATTAAAGCAAGTATGAGCAGAAGGCAATCTAAAATACTAACTAAACACCTCACTATTATACCTATCTGAGTCATCTCCATGCTTGGATATAACAAACATCATATCACTAAGCCCCTTGACGGGAGCTCTATCGCTTCCTGTCAGGAACATAAGGAATTTTTTCTTTTGTTCCTCGTTGAACTCATGGAGAATTTCCCAGAATTCCCTAAGTATAATCAGCTTAGTCTCTAGAAATATACCTGACAACCTTTGTATCCTTTGTGTATGGTTCTTCGTACTTGGCCACTCTCTCCAGCTCATGGAAGTCAAGATGCTGAGAGCCACAAATAAGAATCTGTAATTCTTCTCCATTGAAAAGCTAGAAATAATTAGCCTAGGTCCACTTATCTTACCTTAATCATATCCCCATTAACGACCTTTCTAAATCCTTTGTAGAAAGGCTTGAACTGATTCTCAATAGACTTATTCAGCAGCCAATCAACATAGAGATTCACATACTCGTGCTTGTTTTGCTGATTGACAAATATTTGGTCACCATTTGGCTAGAAATTAATGAACAAAAGTTGTCTCCACAAATACCACAAGGTTATATACTTGTTGCTCTCCAAAGACCTCATAAGTCACCTGGAAATTGACATACAAGTCATTCTCTAAATCGCCGTCATAGCTCAAAATATGCTTAAGTCCATTATAAACCTCAGGTTCAAATTCCTTAAGGTCCTATTTTGGTTTACAAAAGTTCCAGGAAAGCTACCTCAAGCTCGACAGGCTCGTCCAAAAGCTTCTTGTATACGACAATAGGGAACTTGAGATCTAAGTTAATTGAGTTGTAAATAGCAACACCAAGGAGCATTCCGGTAAGTTCGAAGTTAATTGGGGCTTCGAATGAATGTCCGTTGAACCACAGGTATCTGTCATTCTAGACATTCAAAAACTCTATGACTTTTTCTTACATTTTTAGTTATGAACATGCCGAAATTAGGAGTCAATAGCTCTCTACAAATAAGCATGAAGAACTCCTTTCTCACGCCACCCTCATCAACACCCTGCTCTCCCACAAATTTCACCTACAAATTATTCACCTTTTTCGTCTTTTACCTTCATAGGCTTCTTGGGATTAACGTTGGACTTGACTATCTGATTAAGGGTGTCTTCCAATAAATGATCTCTTCTAACCTTGACCTGGAAATATATGTTGTTCAAGGCCAGAAGAGGATCAAGGCCCCCTCCCAAACCCAGTAGTCCTTGGAGATTATTGAAAAGATCAGCCCTGATTTCCTTGGTCATTTCATAGTCGGACTCTTCTTTCAATATATAGGATTTGAATGCAGGCTCCAGGACCCATGGGTAGTCGACGTATGTGAAATTTTCAGTTCCCTTTAATTTATTCTCAAGCCATTTGGCGTATTCCTCTTTGGAGTCTTCTTCTTGTGTGATAGTTTCAATGTAAAAATCTTCAAGGGATAAAACTTTTGAAATCTTATTGGCTTCGAAGAAGATCTTGGAGAGAACAAGAAGGTACTTGATGTAGGCCTGGTCGTTAGTGGTAACGATCTGAATAGAAATAATATTCTGTAATGCTTCTAGCATAGGGGCCATCTGAGATTTAGTATAAGAAGAGAGCCATTTTATTAGAATTTGTCTTTGGGGCTCAGTCAAAATAGAACATATTTTTAGGAGACCTAGGAGGGGAGGATGGAAGTCGAACTCAAAGATTTGAGGAATAGCTAAGACTACTAAAATGAATCTGAGTTGGCCGAGATCGTAGATGAGATCCTTTTTGTAGTCGCTAATAAAGTTATCTATAGAATTTTCCTTAAGGTTAAGAGATGGAGGGAATAAGATTACCAGGACTTTTCTTAAAACTGAGTAGACAGAATCCTTTCCGGGGACTCCTTGAGGCTCAATTTTATTGAGGAGAGCGAAAAATTTCTGCACGAGCTGGTGATCTAATCTGTGATCATTTTCTGTGATAGGGATTTTAAAGCTCGCATCCTTCAGGAAACTTATATTCAAACTCTCATAGGAGCCAAAGACTTCAGCAACTCTGACAAAGATAGTGTTCTTAATGGATTCATTTGAGCCGATTTCTAATTCAAGTAGATTAATTTCATTTGCTTGGATAGATTTAGGAACAATTCTGTCATCACACAGGGGGATTTCGGGCTTGCTAGAAACTTTAAGCGCAAGGGCAGCGGCTTCTTCTTTTTTCAGTGGTTCGTTGCCTTAGTTTGTTAGAAAATAAATATGGAAGTACCTGGCCAATTCCTACAGATCTTGCTGAAACAAATTTCTCTGTTGCAGCCCATCGTCGAGATAGTGTGAGCCCTGAGGAACCTTTGTTTGACTCTATCTTTTGGATCATCTGTTGTTGGGGAAGAAGTATTCATTTCAATAAAATTAAACTTTCAAATTCAGATTTCTATTCAAATATTATTAACGCAGCTTAGAATTCTCCTGATCTAAACCAATATCAAGCCACTTTTCGCAGAGCCTAGTGCTTAACTAATTTTTTTTTATTCTGCAAAGGTTGTTTTAAAGACTTTTTCCTGGAAAAATTTCCAGAAACAATCTTTGAAGAAAGGTTAGGAGCCTAGGTGCTTCGTGGGGGATATATTTTTTAATTTGGTATGGGCTAGCCTTCTTAGGAAATCTGATAAGGGAAATATAAAAATTATTAGCGAGGGAAAGTATTAACACTTCAAGAATTATAAGACAACAAATTTTCAAAGGCAAATACACAGTCAGAATAGGCATTGATTCGATAGCTCAGAGCTCAGGGATATTAAGATAAACAAACTTTTATTTTTAAACCCATTTAGAGAATCTATTTAGTAATCAGCGGCTTTTAGACAGGTTAAGAGATAAATGTAAAAATATATAAGGGATTAAACATGGGGTTTGGTTGGAGCAGGACAGTTTTTTATGATTTCTACTTGAGAGAGTCGTCATTTCGAGCTTAGGTTCATTAAGGAAGAATTCAAGAGAGGGTAATTGTGTTTAAAATTAAAATTAAGGCAGTAGTAATAAAGGAACATACGAGAAAGAGAGTCAGGAGAGCGTTCGAGCCTATTGTAGAGCAATTTAATTTTAGGAGAGAAATGGGCGTTTAATGTTCGTGTAGGAAAAGATCGGGATAGGTAGTACTTGGAAATGAGGTGAACAAGTAAATTTATCGGATTCTTTCTGATAGGGTAATTTGTTGCCATGTTGGATGAAATTCTATTGGACTGTCAGAGTATTTATATCTCAGCACTCAGAATGATAATACCAGAAATCTTAAATAAAATTAACTAGGACTCATCCATGGATAAAGATATTGAAGAACAGAATCAAGAAATCGAAACTCAGGAGGGCGGACAGAAGTTGTCCAAGGGACAGAAGAAGAAGTTAAAGAAGAAGGCCGGTAAAGAAGCCGAAGCTGAGAAGGCCGAACAGGCTGATGGTGATAAGAAAGAAGAACAAAAAGACGCCGCCCCCGAAAAGCAAAAGGCTGAACCCGAGCCAAAGAAAGAAGCCGAGAAAAAGGATGATAAGAAAAAGGGTGCTAAGAAGCCAATCTCTGCTGCTGCTAAGTTGGCTCAGCAAAGACTGGAAGAACAGAAAAGATTAGAAGAAGAAAGAAGAAGACTGGAGGAGGAGTTAAGACAGAAGGAAGAAGAGGAACGCAGAAGACAGGAGGAAGAAGAAAGAAAGCAGAGGGAAATTGAAGAGCAAAGAAAAAGAGAAAAGGAAGAGAAAATTAGAAAGTTGAAGGAAGAAGGTCTCTACAAAACCAAAGCTGAAAGGGAAAGAGAGATGATTGCTGCCCAACAAAAAGAGGCTTTCCTCGCCAGCCTTGGTGTTAATAGTAATAGATGTTTAACCATCTCCTAATTTTTCTAGTTGAAGCTTTGAAGGGAACTGGAGATAAAAGGCCTGCCCCCGCCAAGAGCAAGAAAAAGAAGTTCGGAGATAAGAAAGAGAATAAGGAGGAAAAGACTGAGGAAACCAAAGAGGAAGAAACTGCTCAAACTGAAGAAAAGCCCGCCGAAACCAAGAATGAAGCTCCTGCTGAAGAAATAGACGACTGGGAAAAGGTCGCTGATTGGGAAACTGCTGCTGAACTCACAACCAAAAAGGAAGAAAAGCCTAAAGTTGTCGAAAAGCCTAAGGCTGAAGAGCCAAAGAAGGAGGAGAAACCCAAGGAGGAGGAGAAGCCTAAGGAGGAAAACAAGCCTAAAGAAGAGAAGAAGTCCAAGGAAGAGAAAAAATCTAAGGAAGAAAAGACTGAAGAGAAGCCCAAGAAAAAGAAGAAGAAGCAAGAAGATGACGAGGAGCCTGCCGTAGAAGAAAAACCCAAGCCAAAGCCTGTTGTTGAGGAAGAAAAGTGGGATGGAGTTCAAACTGGTCCCTCTGGAAAGCTCCGTGCTCCTATTTGCTGTATTCTTGGTCACGTCGATACCGGTAAGACCAAGCTTTTGGATAAAATGAGAAACACTAATGTCCAAGAAGGTGAAGCTGGTGGTATTACCCAACAAATCGGTGCTACCTTCTTCCCTTATGAGAAGCTTCATGACGAGATTCAGAAGACCAAGGAGGTCTATCCTGTTAATATTGAAGTCCCAGGTCTCTTGGTTATTGATACTCCAGGACATGAATCCTTCAGTAATTTGAGATCTAGAGGTCACGGTCTTTGTGATATCGCTATTTTGGTTGTTGATATCATGCACGGACTTCAAAAGCAAACTCTTGAATCCATTGAGCTCCTCAAATTCAGAAAGACTCCTTTCGTTATTGCCTTGAACAAGATTGATAGAATTTACGGCTGGAAGGCCAACAAGGACAGCTGCTCTCAGCTCACTCTTAAATCTCAGGCAAAGAATGCTCAGATGGAATTCAAAGACAGAGCTACTAAGATCATTACAACCTTGGCCGAAAGATCCATCAACGCTGCCTTGTACTGGGAGAATCCTGAGCCCTACGTTTGGGGAGATGATCCTTGGATCTCCATTGTGCCCACCTCCGCCCACACTGGAGAAGGTATTTCTGATCTCCTTTCCAATGTCATCAACTTGTCTCAGAGAATCTCAAGAGAGAGAATCTTGAGAAGAGACGATGACTTCAAGTGCACAGTCCTTGAAGTTAAGGTTATTGAAGGTCTTGGTCCCACTATTGATGTCATGCTTGTCAACGGTGTCCTGCGTGAAGGTGACAGAATCGTTCTCGCAGGTTATGATGGAGTCATAGTCACGCAGGTGAGAGCCTTGCTGACTCCCCATCCCATGAAGGAAATGAGAGTCAAGAACGAATATATCCATCATAAAGAGATTCTTGGAGCTATGGGTATAAAGATCAGTGCCAATGACCTCGATAAGGCCCTCGCTGGTTCAGAACTCTTCGTCATTAGAGAGCCTGAAGATGAAGAAAAATACAAAGAAATCCTTCAAGCAGAAATTGCCAAGATCAAAAAGAGTATCAAGCTCGTCGATGAAGGTGTTCTGGTCGCCGCCTCCACCCTGGGTTCCCTAGAAGCCCTTCTTCAGTTCCTCAAGTCCTCCAATATCCCCGTCTCCAGTATCTGTATTGGACCTGTCTCCAAGGCTGAAGTTATCAAGGCCATGAAGCCCTTACAAAAGGAAGAAGGAGAAATCAAGACAGAATTTGCCACTATCTTGGCCTTTGATGTCAAGGTTCTTCCTGAAGCTCAAGAATTGGCTGATCATGAAAAAGTCAAGATCTTCACTGCTAATATCATTTATCACTTGTTCGATCATTTCACCGCCTATGTTAAGGAAATACAGTAAGAAAATTGATGGAATAAGCTAATATTTTAGGGAGGAAAGAAAGAGAAATGAAGGTAAAGCTGCTGTTTTCCCTTGTGTTTTGAAGGTACTTTCCCTCAATATTTTGCTTAATAACCCTAGCCTGTTGCCTTCTTTAACAAGAAAGACCCTATCATTATGGGTGTCGATGTTGCAGACGGTATTTTGAGAGTCGGAACTCCACTCTGTGCCCTCGAAAAGGATGTAAGTTAGCTAATAAAATTCTCTTATACTGTTAGAAAATCAAGATTGGTGTCGTTGAGTCTATTGAAAAAGAACATAAACCCCTCCAAACTGCTAGACCTAGTGACGGTAGTGTTGCCATTAAAATCAAGGGTGATCCTTCCATCACAGCAGGACGTCACTTCGAATTGAAGGATAGACTTGTTAGTATTGTAAGATGATTATTGGCGTGTGTTAATAATGTTTTAGATCTCAAGAGAATCTATTGATGCCTTGAAGAAGTACTTTAGAGATGAAATGCTCAAGTCTGATTGGGAACTCGTTAAGAAATTAAAACCAGTATTCGGAGTCATTTAAAAGTAAATCTATGGCTCTATGTGTTTTAAACCTTATCTATCTTATGTTCGTATTCCTGTAGTATCATTTCTCAAGATTGAATCCTAATTAACCAAATTCATCAAATCTACCAATTAGTATTCCAAAATTAACCCCTATTGCCCTGATCAATCCAAATTGGGCCTCTCCCATAGGGACAGACTTCGTTAGCCAGATGATCTCATGCTAAAAATGATATATTACATTAGTATCTTATCTCAGATTGTATCATAAATAATTTTAATATTTCAAAAATCATGTTCGTCGATTACGAAGCCAGTTCCGATGAGGAAGAAGTGAAGACAACTAAGCCCAAGGAAGTCCCTAAGGAGCAGCCCAAGCCCGTTCAGGAAGTAAAAAAGAAGGTTACTCTTCCCAGTGCCCTCAATTTCTTAAATAAAGTTCCTGCTACAAGTTTCCAAGGCGCCCAGCCCGAAGAAAGCACTAAGCCCCCAGTACCTGAGAATGAGTCATATAATAATGTGCCCCCTCCCAGCTTTTCACTAAAGGCTGAGGCAGAAACAAGAGAAAAGATATATAATACGAAAAGAAGATTGCCAGAAGAATATCAGGATAAAGATGAATGTGATGTTATGGATAAATACGTGAAATTGAATGACAAAGATGAAGATGAAATAGTCCCTGAGAAAAAGAACCCTACGAACCCTATCAAAGGTACTCAGCATCATATGCTTGTTCCTACTCAGACTAAGACAAAAAGAGCTAATATTCCGACCCTAGACTAAACCAGAAGACTGCATTTTGAGTATAATTAAATTCTTCCTGTAGTTCTACAATAAATTTTTCTGTTTGTCAGTTTATCTAACATATAAAGCAAATTGGCAAGTCAAGAGGTAATCTTTGTGGGAAAAGACTGTAAAACAATATGAAAAGGGTTTAAGTTACACTTCAAGACAGCAATTATCAACATTAGAAATACAAATTTCTAGACCACAACGCAAAACAAGGATTTATCTTCTTCTTTTAAGTTTTATTATAGTTTCCTTTAACTCCGCAATTTCTTTGCTTCCAAAGCTTCCCACATGCAGGTCGAGTCCAAATACTCTTCTTCTATAACACTCTAAGGCATAGAGTCCACACTCTATACTTCTATAGCAAGTGGGAATATCATAATCCAGCTTGAAATGATAAGTCTTCTTCTCTCCGTACACAATCTGGAAAAATTTCTGAACCTTCATTAAGAAAGATTCCAGTATTGGATCCACGTCCACATCCCGAGATTTGGTATTCTTTATGATATAAACAACACACTTATCTTCATTCGGGATAAACTCCAAGAGAATCCACTCCAGCTGTCTCCTCTGATAGAACAGGAAGTATTTATTATAGTCATTTATCAACTTCTTCACGTCTAATATATACCTTGCTGCCACATCCCCCACTTTATTAGGGTCTTCATTTATATAGTGGACAAAAGGCCCAAGAAAAGTATAAATCTTCTTGTTCATAAGGTTTGCCTGGTCCTCCACCCACTTTGCATAGAAATCTACTACAGGTCCTGTGGCAAGCCCATCATAAGACAATTTCTCAATATCTTCATCAGTTACTCTAGATTTATATTCAGTATAGCGGACTCTCAGGCCCAAGACATCCTTCTCCCTGGGCTCATTTTCTTTATCCCTTGAATTAGCGCTTCTGGATCTCTGGCCAGTGTTATTAGAGGGTGGGGGGACAATATTCTTTATGGAGTTAGTCGAGTTTAACTGCTGGAAACATCTCTCAAAGTTAGCTGAGTGTGAGCCTAGGGACCCAGTCCTATTATGCCTTCTCAAGCTAGGAGGGGAGGAGATATCCTTACTGGCCATTAGGTTAATAAATTCTCCTATATTCTCTTTTGTCGTGCTATTCAGATCATGTTTTATCACATCCATGGGACTGACAACAAAGGGTCTGGTATTAGGAGCGTTGCTTTCTATAGTGTCAAGGCGTTCCTGCTTTCCAGACAGTGTATTCTCCTTGCTTTGAAGAACTCTATTCTTTCCGCTTAGGGACAAGGTTGAGTCAACCTGAGACTTAAAGCTTGGGCTTGTGTTGTTTTCGTTTTCTTCTTTGATCTTTTTGAGCTCAGGTTTCGGTTTTTCTGGCGGATTAAAGAAAGAAACCCTTCCCCGTTCACTATTCGGCTCCTGTTTCTGGAGGGAGGCAATCTGTTCCTGTCTTCTTATTGAGCTGGGAATACTAAAAAGCCCCTGACTCTGATTTAAGGGCCCTTGAGGGTATGGCTTTGTCGATTTTGGAGATCCAAAGCTCTTAAAGATAGAGGGGATGTAAGGGGACTCTGTCTTTTTCAATTTAGAAGAAAGAGGGCTTGTAGATCGGATTGGATAGTCATTGGAAGGAGTAGGGACAGTATAATTCTCTAAAATGTTAAGGGAAGATAGGGAATGGTATTACTGACAGTTTCTCTGGAGGAACTTTGAGGAAAAGTGAAGGAATGACGAATAAAAGCTCTGTATTTCTTTTCAAGGTACTTATAGATCTTGTCCTTGAGGATCCAAAACATGGCAATTAAAAAAAGAACCTGCCATATGTCCATCTATACGGTTATAACACTTTACGAAGTCCTTACCTCTGTTCTGAAACAATATGATATGATCTGATAAGGAACTAATTGTGCTTTATTTGTTTTTTCAAATAAATTTAAAATGACCTCGACTTGTAAAAAGAGGGATTTCTTATTTATAATCTAACTCAACCAAAAAATCGCCTATCCCCTTTCTATTCACCTTTCGCTTTAAGTTTCAATTTCCTGGATTCATCCATGGCTAAATTAAAGGCCTTTCTATTTTTAGTAATCGTCTTAGCTCTAATCAATTCGAAAATTTCATGAAATTCAAAATTAAACTAGGTTGTCTCCCTGTTATGGTATATGAGTAAGCTATTTTTTCAAATTGTTATGAAAATGAGCATTCTTGGGAAAGATAGCTCAGTCGGGAATTCAGATGGGATCAATTCGGGGTTTAGATATAGAAAAATAACCTATTATTCGAAATTTGAGGTTTCGTGCTAACAATTAATAAAAACTAAGTTTCATAAATGTCAATTGCAATAGAGACTGACAAGCCCCGTCCCTTCTCTGCCGGGATAAGCAAGACCTATAAAGTCAGGCCCCTCAGTTCTAATTGTCCTACTATCGTCAAACACAATGTCTCCCCTCTCATGGACAACTTTCAGGCATTTGTAGAGCCCCCAGCCATAATATCCTCCAGAGATCGCCCCAAAACTGCCATGAGTACTGGCAAGAAGTTCAGATTTGATCATCCCTTATTAACCTCGGGGCCTGGAGTCAGAAATCTTTTGAGTCCAATTTCTAATGCCTCTTTCAGACCTTCTTCTGCCCCTTATACATCATTTGTCAACTTCGAGTTCATTCAGTCGATTGGTAAGGATAAATCCAAGTACGAGGACAAATCGGGCATCAAACCCATGAAAAAGCTCAAGACTGAGAATTTCCACACAGTGATATACAGAGTTAAACAACAAAAAGAAATATTAGAACAGAAAATTTCTCAACTAGAGGAGTTGCAAAAGACAATGAATAGGCACGATGTCTGGAACACTCCCCAAGCGGCTATCGTTGATAATATCCTTGAAATCAGTGCCAAGACTCGCCCTGATAGTGCTGTTAATGACTATCTCAGGCGAGAAAAGGAAAAAGAGGAAGAGAAAAAGCTCAGAAGAAAGAATATGAGACCGTCATCCTCCCTAGGTCCAGGCGGCAGAAGCATTAAGTCAGCTAAAAGTGTCGCAGATTTCTTCAGAGACTACGACAGAGATGACTTTATTCAGGATATCCTCGCTAGTCCTAAGGACCCTGAAATTGACACCCGCTTCCTCTCAAATAAAGACATCACAGAGAAAATCAATGACTACTTGGATAATAAGGCAAATTTCAGAATGCTTGTGGATAGCAGCAAGGAGTTGATCTCCAACAGATTTGCCCCATCCGATAAACAGGATATGTACAGCACCTTCCCAGTGGAAGAGGAAGCCGAGCTACACGATCAAGACCACCAAGAGGGCGAAAGAGTCAAAAAATTGACTATTGAGACCTCCCTAGAGGCCCAAAATTTCGGACTTCAAGGAGTATATAGAATCGGGGAAGTTAGCACAGCTAGAGGTGATGTTCCCTTTGACTCCCAGCTACTCAAGAGTACTTCTAAGAGCACTTTGTCCTCGCCCAAGGGATTTCTAGTCATCCACTCAAGGCCCCAGACAGCAAAAAAGATCACTCATAGTACTCCTAATCTGTTAACAAAGGATCTTACTGCCATAAGAGATGCAAGAGAGAAGCTACTTGGAACCTTGGCCAGCCCTAGGGAGGGGCCACTTTGCCTGATAGGTTCAAGAGTTATAATAAAGCCTTTTAAGGAATCGCAAACTAAGTCTACACAGAAGCTAAAGGCTCAGCTCAAGAAAACTGAATCAAAGGACCTCACCCTTGAGCAGAAGGTTACAGTTCTTAAGAAGGAGGAGCAGGCAGAAACTCTGGAAAATAATAATAATCTTGGTTCTAAGCTTTCAAGACCTAGGACTGCAGTTCCCAACCAAGCTAAGATAGAATTCAGGCCTATGAGTGCTAAGGAGACTGAGGCTCGAAGCAGACTCCAAAGCGCTAAGAGCCACAAGGATAACAAATCGACTATTGGAACACAAACCGTGGATAAGCTTGATTCTGGAATGAATAAGATATATATTGATGGAGAGTACTTCAATGCTTATTCTTATCCGATGGATCCAGAGTTGTATGACAGGGCAAAGAAGAATGTCCTGCAGAGCTGGATCTCTAACGCTCGTGGCGAAGTCGGGAAACCAGAATTGACAGATGGAGACTCACAAAGTTTTTCATAAATTTTGATTTTTCCCCCTCATATAAAATCTTGCTGTTTATATATCAAGTAGTAACCTGCATTTTGAATTCTATAACTTTTGCTTAGCTTCCTCTATTTATTACAACCACTCTGAAAATTGTGCAAAAAAAATACAGAGAAAAGGTATAAACTCTTACACTAACCAAGTTACCAAGAATTATTTATTTCCTTAAGAAAAGTATTCCATTACCTTATTATATACAGGTTCAGCCAGATAGGCAACCCCAATGCCCCCAAGTACAATGATTCCAGTACAAAAAGTAGCAGCAAATTCACCAAAACATTCACTCCAAAAGGTATTAGAACTACTCTTGCGTTTTTCCTTTAAGATCTTTCTTATAGAACTTTCTTTTCTGGTCTTCTTTAAAGTAGGGGACTCAACATCCTTTTCCGCAGTCTCAGATTTGCTGTCGTCTGCTTCGCTTCCCGAGATCATACTGCCTTCTGAGTCTGTATCTTCTTGGGCATAGTCTTCGGAGTCAGAAGGTTCGGAGTCTTCTTCTTTCTTGTTTGGTTGGTTTTCCTGAGCATTGGCTTCTTTTTTGCGAAGTTCGAGCTCTTTTTGGCTCATTTGAATATTATTATGAGAAAAATAGTAAAATATGTTTTATCTTGGGGGAAAGAGAACTTATTTAGGAAGGTTTGTTAAATAATATTGCTGTTCGCTAGTAAAGTCATGTCGTACAGACGAAGACTTGAATAGGATTTATATAAATGGTCGAATTTAGATAGACTGAATATATCTATGTTCGGTTTACTGGACTCTCGGTTTAAGCAAGGTTTCTTTCCTTCATGAGTTGGAGCATTTCCTTACCGAGGTTGGCAGGGGAGCTGACAATTCTAATACCGTGGTCTTGCAAGAACTTGATCTTTTCCTTGGCACTTCCTTTACCCTCTAATCAGGATCAGATACATAGTAAAATGGTTATTACTTGAGACAATGGCACCAGCGTGACCCATTCTTCTCTCAGGGGGAGCAGTGACACCAGCAATGAAACCGAGGACGGGCTTGTTTTCCTTGTTATTCTTTTGGAGCCATTCAGCAGCGGCTTCTTCGGCTTCTCCTCCGATTTCTCCGATCATCAAGATACCTAACGCACTGTAAGAATCATATACAGTTAGGGGTTACCCTTGGTTTCGGGGTCGTGGACGAATCTTTCCAAGACATCGATGAAGTTGGTTCCGTTGAAAGGATCACCACCGATACCGACGACAGTAGATTGTCCGAGACCAACGCTGGTGGTTTGGTCAACGGCCTCATAGGTCAAGGTACCAGATCTGGAGACGATACCTATATTGTCAGTTAGGGTGCTGTTATTTCGTTCTTACCGATCTTTCCGGGCTTGTGGATATATCCAGGCATAATACCGATCTTGCATTCATCAGGCTTAATGATACCAGGGCAGTTAGGTCCAATAACTCTGGTGACCTTTTGGCTGGCGAGGGCAGCCTTAACTCTAACCATGTCATGTTGAGGGATACCGTCAGTAATGACGACAACGAGTTCCATTTCAGCGTCAATGGCTTCAAGAATGGCGTCCTTAGCTTGTGGGGGAGGGACATAGATAACTGAAGCGTTGGCACCGGTTTGGGCCTTGGCTTCATGAACAGTCTTGAAGACAGGAAGACCGAGATGAGTAGATCCAGCCTTCTTAGGAGAAACACCACCGACCATCTTGGTTCCGTATTGTAGGGCTTGTTCAGTTTGGAAGGTACCCTGAGATAATAAGGGAAGAAAGGTTAAGAACTTACTTGTTTACCGGTAATACCTTGGCAGATGACCTTGGTGTGCTTGTTAACCCAAACGTAGGGCTTAGTAGTACTTGAAGAGAAGAATCTGCAGAAGGTCTTGGAAAGCATTTTATAGATTAAGATTTTTATTTGGATTGCTAAATAATCATTAAAACAAGAAATCATAGACGAATCTCAGTCGAATTCAGGCCTAACTGTAAAAAAACTCCACTGAGCCACAGCTCAGGCCTTTAGAATTCCACTCGACAATGCAAGTTCTACAATCCTATTCCACTTACTAACGCCTAACGGCTGTATTTTTTGTTTTTATAACTCTTTACTCTAGATAATCTAATTTGAGCTTGAATAAAATAATATTGTGAAGTCTCAAAGAAGATGAACGAAGAGTCTATCACGCTACCCATGGGTAACTTAGAAATCGACTGCTCAGAAGCAACCTTAAAGAAGTCTCTTCTAGCAGAGGCAGCACTGGAGTCCAGTACCTCTGATAACCATAAACAAAATCCAAAGCCTTCTGTTTCCAGTACTCAACCCTCTGAGTATCAGGAAGAAGAGTATGAGGAGGATGAATATCATGACACATTTTGCGCCTGTTTAAAGAGACTTTTGACTAATTGTTGCTTGGGAGTCTTCATTGATTCTCTCAAGTCAGGAGTTCTTGGAACTGGGACTCGCTAAAATGTGAGACCACCTTTTCGTTTTATTTTAATATACTCAAGCTGTTCTTTTTTAAGAAAAAGAATAGACTTTTGTACTTTCTTGTCCACATATCAGTATATTTAAACCCCCGTTCTTTGTATAGAGCTCAAGTGTTTCCCGTCAACCAAACCAATTACTTTCCCTATAAGTGATAAGTCCAATATATTCCAAAGCCCACTATATACGCAAGTTGATCTGAATATAAGAACTTGCTTGATGAATAAAAAATGTCCATCCTTCCTCTCTGAAAATGTAGAAGGATTATTTCCTAAACTTCTCAAAGGGAGAGTTCAAACTCTAGCAATTCTTGCTGAGTAGTGGAAAAGAAATAATTTGTTATTCTCTATAAGAAAAAAATAGTTTGTTTCAAAGTGCTTCTCTTCTAAAGTCTTCAAGAAGTAACAAAATTCAAATAATATTTCCTCAACTTGATTTGAAAAGTAACGCATAGAGAGATGTGAATATTTTCTGAATGTATGCTGCATATTCTATAAAGCTAACGAATTTAAACTGAGAGATGGAGACATCTGATGATTGAATAAATAGGACTGATTTCAAGGATAAGACTTGTTGATCTATAGATAGTATATAATAGAAATTAGGAAGAACCGGAGGGACAATAAAACCTCAATATGGAAAAATTTGTTTATTATGATGTAATAAATAGGGATTTAACCCGATTAATTGTTCCTTAATATGAGAAAAGTTATGAAGGGTAAGGTAGGGGAAACTGGCCAGGTTGGAACAGGAGATTTGAAGAAGCTAAATTACATAGTCAAATAACTATTTCTGATAATTATCTTTACATAAATAAATAGATAAGGAGTGCATATGAGTGATAGTAATGGAATCGGGGCCAAGATTCAAGACAAAAAGACTTTCATACGCAAGTACGAGGAGCTTCCAAAAAATATCAAGTTAAATCAGTCCTGCTATGCCATAGCCAGTGAATGGTAATTACTTAAAAATCAAAATCAACATTAGGTGGCTAAACTTCGAGTGTCTTTATGGCCTCGTTAAAGATGATGAAGACATGCCACTCCCCTCCCCTGGGCCTATCAATAACAGCCCTCTTCTGTAAAGCAATTGAGAGATATCTAATAGAATAGTGATCTTCAGCCTTTCTACCAAGAAATGTTGAAGCCCAGGTCCCCAAATGAGCCTGTAGACTATTCAGTTCTATCAGAATTCGTCGACTGGAACTATATGGCTCTCAAGCCTAATCTAAAATATAACGATGATTTTTACATTGTGTCTTATGCTGTTTGGCAATTTTTATTGCATCAATACGGAGGAGGTCCTTTGAATCATATTAGTTCTTATTATTAGGTCCTGAAATTGAATTGATAGCAGAGCCTCTTAAAAACCATAATGACACAACCAAGTCAAATTTAATCACCCATGCAAAGGAACCCAACATGGCCGACAATATTGCAGTGAATATGGACATGATCAAGATCTATGTCACAAAGGATGAGGACCTTGCCGGTAAAATGGCAAAATATGTTTCTCCTACCCTTACTACCAATGATTTGTTGAATTCACTAGCCAAGAAATTTTACTACAATATTGCCAAAACGAGGTTGTATATTGTCAAAGACTCTGAAACACACATTCCTTTGAAAGATAAGCAGGCAACCTTGGCTAGCCAAAATATCAAGGACGAGACTATGATAAATGTGTGTCAACAATCTGATATGGAAATCGAATCCTCAGCTAACAAAGCTGAGTCTGCAGATAAGTATAAAAAACTTGACAAAATGCATGAAGACATGGTTTCGGGAATCAATGAATCAAATTTGAATTATAACTGGTCTAATGTGAGAAAGAATAGCTGGGAAGGTAGTAATATTATTCATTATTTTGCAATAATTTTCCCTTTTTTTTTTTAAAATAAGAATGCTTATTTTCGTAGCCGATGATGAAATACTAGCCAGAGTGATGAAGGAATCCATGGAAGACCATTTAAAACATACAAACAGCTCTGCTTTGAAAAGTAAAATTCGATTAACATTCATAAATCGAAAGATAATCAAAACTTCTGCGAGGATTACAATCCCCCTCCTAGTGATAAAAAGGAAATTACTGAGCTTTCAAAATTCATGGACAGACTTCGCGAGAGTCAAATGAAAGAAAAATTGGACTTGAAATACAAGCCCTTAGACGAGATAAAAGTTGTGGTTGAAGGGCTTTCAAAAGAGTGGACTTATACATCTCTCCCTAACAAACTCAACTGAAAAGGCTTCTAAACTTTTCGTTGATGTACTCTTTTCTTCATATTTCTCATCCTATTTATCTATTGTATTTTATATATATTTAAGTCATTGTCCATGACAAAAATAAATCAAGAAAACGACGAGTATTCACTCCTGAAGCAAGATGAGGAGATCGAATGGTGGAGACCAACCAAGCAAGACAACTTCAGTCTCACAAAAAAGCTCATGAGGACTGGTTGTCGCCCTCTCAAGAGAAAATATCTTAGATGTCTTAGGAACGACGAAGGAACTCAGCATAATGAATGTGAAGTAAATATTCCAATTTTTCGAACTCAGATCTATAGGACTTGAAAGTTGAATTGGATAAATGTCTCAAACTAACCAAATATGTCTATGCGACTAAGTCAGATTAGCCTAGTTTCTTTTGTTTATATATCATCTTGTAGAAAATAAATATCTTAATTTTGAATATGGGTGGGGCCGGCCCTAGGGTGGGTACTTGCCTATTAGTAATTGTATCTTTGAGACTGTGAATAAAAATAATTTCCCTCTTAACAGCTTATTAAATTTCTGAGTTTGAAAGAACAGAATGAGGGTTTTTATTAAAAATCTTATCTATTTTTACTGCATTATCATGATCTTTGTCTCTCTGGGAGCCCTTTTCAAGTGCACCATTGAAGACAAAAGAGATTTACAGTGCCCTTTGGTACATTTTATTGAAAAAATGCTCATGATTTAGTTCAAACAACAATTAGGAGATTTCGGAAGGACTATAGGCCTACAGTACTCCATCAAAAACTTCCTTTGACAACATTAGCTTTTTCTTTAAAGAGCACTTCCTCTACCTGGACAGCATCGACAAGCCTCTATTGAATTTCATGATTTTTTGCGGATATATCTCCTTTTTCACAGTGATAGTGACCAGCATGTAACAAAATAGAATCAGGTTATAATACTCATAGATTTTTAGCATTCAAATTGCAATATGATATCCTCATGACAATGCTCAGGGTCATGATTCAGGTCTTATTCATTTTATTCCTGCTTGGGCTTATGTATAATTTTCTGGAATATCTTAACATTGTTTTAGCTACCATCTGATGAAGAGTCCTGAAGCCAGGGAACATTATCAAGCTAAAATAGCGAATACTACTGATGATGTAAGTTTCTTATTTTGTATGGGTAACTTTACAGCTCCTCGACCTGGGAAAAAAGCTTTATGAGAAATATGAAGCATTTACATAGGTATCTAAATTTTTGTTCTACATCTTTGATGTGACTTTCTATATCTGTTTCCACAATGTTGTATCTATAATTATTAATTTAATTTGTGTCTCAACAGCGACCCAAAAGATTTCTTCAAGAAATGCAGAAGTCCTGTCGTTAGAAACACCTTTAGAGCTATTCTGAAGCTAAACTAGTCGATCCCTAAGAAAGACCAGCCACGTTAGAGTGTTCTGGAAGTCCAAACAGGCTGATTACGATGATCATACCATCCAAAGAGCCCACAGCCATTGGATTAAAGAGAGGTTGCTCGAGAAATTGAAAGATCTTGAAACAAAGGTAATTTATTATTATTATTGATCACTGTGACGACATCATGACGTCATCACAATGTTTGAATGCTCATACTGTGATACTTTGTCAAAGGTAATTTCTAATTCCTATACAAGAGAAGGCTAAGTGTGTAAAATGAGGGATCTTCAATATCCTTCATTTAAGAACTTCGCCGAGAGCAAAGGGTAAAGAACTAAGTGTAGAGGGATTGATTCCCTTTACACCACTGTGAGTACTCGACATCTTTTCACTTCTTAAACTTTAGAACTAATATTGTTAGATTCCTCAAGCAACAAAAGAAATTCTCTCCAAGCCTCAAGAATGCCCTCTATAATTTGAAAGTATGATATGATATCTTTGTATTTCGCTTTTCTTATCTACTCTTATCCCTTGTGATAACTTCCAAAAATCCACAATAATTTTATCTCCTACAATCTAGATATCTCCATTTCATGAACAACTGAACCAGTTTAATTCCCTATGCACTAGAGTGAATACTAGGCATACTTTCATTTCCTAAACTTCGGAGCAATATTGTTAGATTCTCATAATACAGAATAATTTTATTTCCCAAAAAATCTAGATATTTTCCTTTCTGAGCCTAAATTCCAACTCGATGAACCAATATCAACACAGTGTATTAGGAAAAAAATATGCCAGTCTTAACGAGACTCAGAACCTGTCCTTAGCAGAAAATAATCCAGCCTTTATATCTCAAAATCCAGAAAACAATCCAACAATTTCTCCCTCTAACCCTTCTAATGACCAAAATTTCAAAAAACCCTCATTTCTTGAAAGAATGGAAGCCTATATAAAATCCAAGCAAAATGCCAGGCGAGAAGCCATGCTCGCTCCCTTGAACATGTATAATTCATCAAAATTAGGTGTCAGATTTTCTACAGAGAGGTTCCCCGGTACAAAGAGAGTATACAAGGGGTCTCATGTACCATTTACTGCAATGATCCAGCCCTTTGCATCAATTTATAGTCCCGAAGAATTTCCAGTAGCTAATTTCGGCCCAACAAATCCTATTGTTCGGTGCGAAATGTGCAGAGGGTATGTGAATCCTTTCACAGAATTCATTGACAAAGGGCATAATTTCCTTTGCAACTTTTGCGGGTTCACAAATAAAGTCCCAGAGTTTTACTTTTGTCAATTAGACGAAAAAGGAGAGAGAATAGACAAACACAAAAGAACAGAGCTACATTGCGGTGCATATGACATCAAAGCGGGAACTGACTACATGGAGAGGCCTCCCATGCCTCCAACCTATTTCTTCGTCTTAGATGTATCAGAACAAGGCATAAAAAATGGCTCCATTGCCCTCTTCATTGACAAGCTCAATGATATAATTTCTAATGAACTATTACCCGGGGACACCCGTACTATGATTGGGTTTCTAGCCTATGACACTAATGTGCATCTAATTGATTTAAATCCAACTTATAAACAGCCTAGATTAATTACCCTCACGGAATTCGATGGAGAACTCCCTATAAACCAGAATCTCGTAGTGAATCTTTATGACCAAAAGGAGTCTATTCAACTGTGGCTCAAATCTATCTTGAATATTTTTGGATCTACTAAAGACAAAGGCTCAAATTTTACAACTGCTATGAGAGTTGCAGCCAGGGTCCTCAGACCTTATGGAGGAAGGGTATATGTTATTCAAAGTAATAGCAATATTATCCATGAGAAGCCTTTGGCCCTTCCAAGTTCTGTAAACAATATTGATAAAAAGTTATTTTTGGCACCCACAAGTCCTATATTTTCGGAGATTTCGCAAGAAATGCAAAAGGCCTTTATTACTGTGGATCTCTTTATTTTCTCTGAGCAGTATAAAAACGTTATTACCTTGGGAGATCTGGTGAGATATCTCAATGGAGACATCCATTATTACCAGGATTGTCCTGAGCGTAGCCAGAAATTCTACTTTGAGTTCAAGAACTCGCTGCTTAGAGAATATACTTGGGAGAGTGTGTTTAGAATCAGGCACTCAGGTGGGTGGAAGGTAAATGCAATCTATGGAAACTATTCCGTGAGATTAGCTGGGAATTTACTAGGAGTTCCCAATATGGATGACACGAAGTCATTTATTTATGAATTTGAGCTAGAAGATGAGATATACAGATTCGACATCTTCTATATTCAAACAGCGTTATTATATACAACTTCCAATGGAGAAAGGAGAATAAGGGTACTAAATTATGGAATTCCCTGTGTAGAAACAATCGAGGAAATCCATGCCCACATCGATCCTCAGGTTCTAGGATGCTCTATCCTAAGACAGGGTCTCCAGAAACTATACCAGGGAGCACTTCTTGCAGAAGTGAGAAATTTCATTCTTTCTAAGACAAGATTAATATATAATGAAGTCTGCCCCAAGCTTCCCAAAACCCAGGTAAAGAGCCCTGAGAGCATGGTCACCTTCTCCCTTTTAATGTTGGGAATTCTTAAGCACAGCCTCTTTATAGATAATCCCAAGGAAAATAACTGGGATGTCAAAAATGCTCTCAGACTCAAGCTAAATATGCTCAATGTAGAAGAAACCTGCCAAGTCTTTGTTCCATACCTCTTTGCTGTCCATAACTTAACAGAAGGAGATTTCGCAACATATACAGAATCAGAAGAATTTATCTTCCCTCCTTTACTCAGCCTTAGTACGAGCAGCTTGCAAAGTGATGGAATTTTCCTTATGGATGATGCCTGCTCCTTATACCTCCTGGTGGGGTCGAAGGTCGATCCAGGCATCCTGAAAAGTTTATTTGGAATAAATGATCTAAATGAAGTGGAAGTTCTCAATGAAGATATGATGTATTCTAATCCTGAGGATCCTCTGGTCACTAGAGTTCACAATTTGATTAGTGAGCTAAGATCTAGAAAGGCAGATCAGTATACTCATCTTTATATTGTTAAAGAAGGGCAGCAGCTGCCTGCAGAATGGGAGTTCTTTGTTAGACTGATTGAAGATAAACTTAATATTCCTGGTTCTTATAATGTTAGCTTTTATGAATTTGTTGAATCCCTGTCTCAGCCTTCTATGCATAAAGTCTAAACCTTTTTTAGTTTTATATGCTTTTTTCAAATATATGTTCAACCAGTTATTAATTTTCAAATAGAATGAGATTAACCTATTTACATGAATGTATAGAAAGTATTATGATGGGTTTCTTGATCGCCCATTCCACCCACTAGACTCAAATTCTTGTATGGATAAGAAAATCCTTAGAATTCGATGGGAAGACTGTAACTTTAAACTTTAGATTCGAGAATACTCGGGCTAAATAATCATTTTACCAACTCTATATATGGATTTCTAACCTCCTGAGAGACGATTTCAATTAAAATTTACCGATTATAATTTAGTCATTGATCTGGATTCAAAATTAGAGGGAAATCCGGATTTTTCTCCTAGCTTAGCTTCATATCCAAATATATAAAGATTATTAAGGAGGTTTTAGTAGAAACTGTCCTTAGTT
>Ga0065720_1018861_pt1 | contig 84084 bp, 85 predicted proteins | sample Thericmetagenome_FD_59107 | JGI IMG/M metagenome (GOLD analysis project Ga0065720, IMG submission 59107) | Thermophilic microbial communities from the Joint Bioenergy Institute, California, USA of rice/straw/compost enrichment - eDNA_2 v2... | ecosystem: Engineered > Solid waste > Grass >...
GTTTCTATGGACGGTTGCTGTGAAAGAATCAGTCCATTTTCCATGCTCATTCAAAAATTTAAATTTGAAAATCCCTAATTCGAGCGTAATCAATCATATTTTATCGAAGATAAAGGATATGGATGCCTTCTTAAATGTTTACATGAATAAGAAAAGGCAGAAACCACCAAAGACTCTGCATCACTTTGTTTTGCAATTGTTAAAGGATTATAAAATAGGATCAGATGTGGATGACATTGAAATCAAACAGGAAACAAACGAAAAATCCTAATTTCCATTGTTGTAAGTTAAAAACTTAGCATTAACACTACATATTCTCATTGAGAAACTAGAATCATTTGTTGTTACATGCCAATGTATATTCATTTCTCTACAACACTTTGTATGCATATCTTTTTTTCTTAGATCCCAAGGTTCTCTTTTCTCTCTTAGAGCTTTTTGGACATTGTGAGAAGCCAGTTTTTTATGTGCTCTATTGATTCTCCATGAGCAGAATTAATATATTAATAAAGATATATCATGGATCTTGAGCCGAACAACATCCAAAATGAAGTCGTCGAAGAAATAGATGTATTTCTTCGTATTCCCAAGAATGACTTATACCTCATCCAATATCCCTTGAGACCTTATCAGACCGGATTTTCTCGCTTTGAAGCAATCCAAGAGGTAAAAGTCAAACCTCTCCAGAAGGAACTGAGCATGACAGTGGGAATCAGCGCAGATTGTGATAACTTCACCACAGAGAAAGGAACAACAAGGACCTATAATCTAAAGTCTAAGGTGGTACACAATAGAACAAATTATTGTGTTGGAAAGATTGAAAAGGGACAGTTGATCCTAGTCCCAGTCAGCACATGCCTGCAAATGAGGAGGGACTTTAGCGATATAGAGAATAAATTTAAGGACCCAAAGAAGGCCAAGGAGGAGATGAAGGAGGAAAACAAGCCTCAGGAACATAATATTCAGGAGATAAATATGCAGATAAAGAAAAAGGAAAATCTCAAGCAGATAGAAAGGAAGATCAGAAGCTACCCCTTCCAAAGAGCTGTACTAGATTCTGAAGAGCAGGTCCCCTTGAGCTATTTCGACAGGAATAGCATAGAAAGTAGACGTCTTGTGAATAGTTTATTAGATCCTCCTCTAGAATTCAAGACACCTAAGTCTAGGACAAGAAATGACTATCTGGAGTATCTTTTCTGAGTATTTTTCGTAGTTTTCAAATTAAAATTTCCACAGCCCACCCCTGTAATTATAAAGTAAGCAAGGCCTGGCCTTAAGAACCCAATGAGAATTCTTTTTATCTTTTCCTAGTAGGATCCATTCTATATGAGGATAACCCTACCTATATAGAAATAAAAGTTTGTTCTAGTCTGCTGATCGGTTTAATAAAGAAAAAAATTGACAATATTTATTATTCAGCTGCGATGAACAACCAAGACTACGAAGAAATCGAGGACCTCGGCAGAGAGTCCACAACTTTCTTCATCAAGACTAAAGAAGGCCATAAGCTCAAATATTCCATCTCGAGCAAGCTCCTTAGTCAGCTTGGCATTGAGGAAAACGAAAAGATGCAAAACCGAAAAGTCGAAATCACCCAGGTCACCACCAAACAAGACGGGTACTCTAGTATTGAGCTTCTGGTTAATCTGTTATAGTTTTTTCCAAAGCCACAAGGAATACACCATTGTTTCCTATATCCTGGATAAGGATGATAATAAAATTGACAGAATTGAAATTAGAAGACGTTATAGTGATTTTGAATGGCTTGTCAACCAGCTGACAACCAAATACCCAGCTTTCATCATTCCTCCCCTTCCAGAGAAGAATCCTTTGGGCAAAATCTACAATGAGGACGCAGAATTTATCGAGAATAGGCAAAAAGGACTCCTCTATTTCCTCAACAAGATGCTAGAGCATCCTGCTTTGAGAAATACCAATGATTTTGTCCAGTTTTTAACTGCTTATGATACAGTAATTTTTAGCTTTTATTTTGAACTCTTAAGGAATTCGTCAACATTGTCTCCAAAAAATCTCAAAGCTACCTCGCAACCCTAAGCAACGTCTGGGACAGTCTTCCCAGCATCCCAAGCACCTCTTTCATCACTAATGTCTTCTCCAAATTTGTTGAGTAATGAAAAAATTAAATAAAAGTTCATTTTCTAGGAGTGACAAGCCTAAAAGGGAAAAATCCAGGGAGGATGCAAAGATCGAGCAAACTTCTCAATATCTGGAATTTTTAACGGGAATTATCACCGAATTGATTCAGTATGCTGACCAACTTGCCATTATCGAAAACGAACAAGGCGACACCCTGTTAGACATAAGCAATAACTTGCTTGAGTTAGGTATTTGGAACCCGAATCCAATTAATTTAATAGACAAGTGCTATAAGGAGACCTTAACAATTGCAGAGAAGATTTGCAATAGCACTGAGGAATGCTCTAAGGTACAGAAGGATCATTCTAAGGTCTTGCAGAATGATATAGAGGTGCGCCTCAAAGTAAAGAAAAAGTGGGGTTATTCTGATCTCTGATAGGCAATTAAAAGCTATATATACTCTGCAAGCGAGGCCATAAAGAGAAGAAATGATCTCAAGAACTTGATTGACACTAATGATACGAAGATATTGGAAATGGAAAGAAGTGGAGTAAGTATAGAGAAACTTACATAAAATTGATTTAGGGACCTAAATACACAGATTTAGTACAGCACAATCAACAATTGAAGGAACAGCTTAAACAGATTACTTTAATTCTTACTGAAGAACTAACTAACTTTGAAAATAATATTTCTCTTGAAATAGATGCCATTGCTAGGGACTTTATGAATCATCAAGTTTTGAACTCTCAGAAGGTAAATTTTAGTATTTGTGACAATAAACTATAGATGTTCATGGCATGGAGCGATCCAGGCAGGAGTGCTTCTTAAGTAGGACTGGATGTACTGAAAAGCTGTCTATATTTTACTCTAACTAAATGGTCTGTAATATATGTTGTTGCTGTTGTTGATCCTCTTTAATTATTATTCACAGTATTTTGATATTGAGGCATGTCAAAATATCAACATTAACACACATGAAAATGTTTATATATACTATTTAAACTTTTCCGATCGACGTCCGAAATAGATTTTTCTTTAATTCTGTCCTGTTTCCATCTAGATTTCAAGCCCAGTCACTACTTCAACGACAGACTGAACTTGCTATTTCAGCACGTCTTGTCTAGTCGAACGAGGATGTGATGTGGATCACGTGTTTATCATAAGCTTTAGTAAGAGAGCTCTCTTCGGGACTTTCCTCAAAAGAACTCATCTTAAGCCTCTCAGGTGATTGCAGAATCACATACTCATAGTCACGGTAAGGGCAGGAATGCTGTTTTGTTGTTAAATAGTCTTTGTCTAGAGTTAAGTTGAATTCTAGATCCTTATTGAGTTGACGAAGATTAGGCTGAATCTCACACTGTCTCAGCAGTGTAGTAGACTGCCTAAGCAACCTTTTCATCAACAGCGCAGTCACTTGCTCCATTAAAGATTCTCCTTTTCTCTCACGATCACTACTTCTAAATTAAAAAATTATACCCGCAGGTCGCAAAACACCTATTTATGTTAAGCCTATCAGGAAGGCTAAAAAGATTAACTTCGAACTAAATCTAATTTGAGATTTTGCCTCTATTAAAAATATTAATTCTGGTAAGAGCAATTCAACATTTCTACTGACGTCAGGATTAGCCAATCACAATCTAACAAATCGGGAAAGAATCATTCTTTTTTTTGATTTTGCCTAGTAGGCGGTTTGTCCCTTGACTTCTTGTAGCTCTATCTTAATCCTTGTCGTTCTCCTTGAAGGCGCTACCTGAATCAGATAGTTGATTTTCTTTTTGATTCATACGTTTGTAGGGGTACATACTATAAAAAAAAGAAGTAAGTTCTGTTCGTTCGAGTATTTTTGTTGATAGAGGAACGAGAAATCCATTGAATTGAGGATTAGGTTGCGAAAAATCCCGTGGTAGCCAGTTCGGTTCCCATGGTAGGCATTTTTCTTGCTGGAATTCGGACAGAAAGAAAAGTTAATCTCTAAGGATTTAATTTATCATCGGAGGAATGTAAGGATTTCTTCTGATAAAAATCCGTTGACGAAAAATAATTTAGCACTTGCCTGAGACTTCTTCAATAAGTCTCCTGTCCCTGTAAAATCAAGACAAATGTAATCATACATGCATTGGAAATTAAGACAAATTAATAGGAGCCGTTTTAGTTACTCAATGGATACATAGAAAACTAAATCGTCCTAGAAAGAGTTCTCACTCCCAAAAACAAGTTTATTAGTATTAGATGTAGAAACCCCAAGCTCTTACCTAGGATACCTTACCATTTCATCCTCTACTAGCATAAATCTTTCTAAGTAGTGAAAGACTTTGTGTAATAACCAAAGAGAATTTCTATATTTTCGTCTTCTCGAAATATCCTAGTTCATCAAAAGTCTCTAAATGTAGTACAGCATGAAAAGGTCTAAAATTATTACTGCTTGAATATCTCATGCATGCTTCCTGAAAATTTGCCTTTACTAAGTTAAGTTCCTCGGATTAGAAACAAATCATAATCTTCCGACCGAAAGATTCCTCCACAAATTTAACAATTGCATTGTAAGAGTAAATGTCCCCTGATGAATTTTCCTGGGAAAAAACAACTGTAGTTTTGTTTTTCAGAACTTTTTTGTTCCCGTCTACAAAATTTCATTTATTTTATATGGCTTTATTCTTCAGGAAACACCGCCCAACCAGGCTTAAAACTTCATAGCATACTGGAAATAGTAAGTTTGCCCTATTGTCTCTATCTACTGGTTTAACTTTACAGAACTCCCTTAATTTGGAGGAAAAAAGAACTGATGGATTTTAACTCATCACATAAATGCTATTTTCACGAAGTTTTCGTTAATAGCAAATGAAATAATTGTTCTGAAACCAGATTCTCTCCTTCACTTGATTTCTTAGAGTCAAAGTAATCTGAAGAACACTCTGAGTATATATTCTATATCAATTGGTATAACTACTTGGAAAAGCACTCTGACCAGTCTAGATATATCTGGAATAAGATTTCTGTTATAATGTGATCTATACCAGCAATTCTGGTAGTTTCGAGAGATCTAAGCCTTCACCAGAATCATTTTGGAGCATCCTCAAAGCCATTCTTATAGGTTTTGAAAGAACCTTGTAATAAAATATTTACAAAATTTCTAGAATACCCTTATTTCTGGCTATTATCCTTTAGAGTGGGCCATTGGAAATCCTTGTTGCTCTTTCCAATAATCTAGTTCTCAGTTCTCAAGCTTGATTAGCAATTTAACATTAGGATTTACTCAGTAACAATTGCTATTATTTTCAAATTAAAAGTCATAAATATCAATTTATCAGCTTACTCTAATAATACTTCTAACACTTTACTTCAATCCCTTAAAATCAAGAAGTCTAAAATTTTAGCCAGAAAGAAATTGAGATGAAATATAAACATCATTTGTTAGCAAGTAATAATTAATTAGAAGACTAGATGAGTGAGTAGTCAAAGTCCTCCAAAATGTACAACAGCATATACAGTCATAATATTCAAAGTTTAATTCTTAATAACTTAAAGTGACCTTTTTCGATTGTAAGTAAATTGGTGTTTTGATATTCCCATTTTCCTCCACAAAGCCTGGAGGGAGGGTTCTACTCAAGTACTCGTCATCTTTCTGTGGAATTGGCCATCTTATTTCAATAGGAATTGAAAAGAAATTAGCAGAAGCTTGGTCTGCTTGAATTTCCTTATCCCTTAACTCGAACTCGAGTGAATGATAACACTTAAATTCCTCAGATTCAAGAGATGGCCAGATGCTCTTCTCCTGAGAAACGGAAGCGCTGCTTTTCAGTTTAGGAATTCTAATCTCTTTGCAAATTGAGGAATTTTTCTGGGCTTTTATGGGCTCTTCTAGTTCTTCTATAGTATTGCATTTTTTGAAGACCTGCCCGTCATCATATTCTATCCACTCTAGCAACCTGATTTTAATTGATAGTCTCTCATTCTCTATTATGTAGGAAGTCTCTACACTCAGCGTTAGATTGAGTGTTTCTTTTGGCTCGAAAATATCCTTTTCTAGGATGGCCTTTATTTTTATTTCGCTTGTTCGGAGGTTGAAGCAGAAGAAAGTATCCATGACTTTCAAAAATTTGTGTTCCTGAGAAATGGACTGCAAAGGCATCTCCGGCATCTTTTCGCGGATTGCGATTTCTAGAACCTCTCTTGGAGCCAGATAAAATCTGCCAAGACGGCTTTTCATTATATATTCAGTAGATCGTTCATAACGCTTTCTTCCTTTTTCCTTGTTCTCTAAGATCTTTAAAGAGTAACATTTAAATTTATACCTTCCCACCCCGTGTAAGCGACAAGGTAGTATTTGGTGATATAACTCACTTCATCATCGTAACAGTAACTATAGGGTAGCGATTCGGGAAGGCTGAAGAAGAATGGAAAAATGAAGATTTGATCTTTTTTAATAAAGTAGGAGGGGTCGTCAGGGTCGTCGAAGATATTGTGATCTTTGGTCTCGAAAATTTTGAAGGAGCTTTGATATATAACCTCATATTTCTCCTCTCCAGATCTGGATTTAGTATATTTCTCTCCATAAAAATCAATATATACAGTATTCCCATGGAATCCTGACCCATCTCTTGAATCCATCCAAAGGGTGCCTCTTATTATGTCTCCAGGGTAGTATTCTCGCCCTTCGTGCAGAGAAATAAAAAATTGAGGCTCCTTTAAGTCGTCCTCTGTAGGCTTTATTGAACTAAATAGTTTCATTCTGAATTTTTATCATTAATGCATCTCAGGTAAATTTGGCATATTAGACCTCCTGAAAGTTATTTTCTAGCAGGCTTGGGCTGATTTTTTATCTTTTACGAGAAGCTCTTCCTGACTACGAAGCCTCAAGGAACCATAAAAAATTGTATTATTTTTCTTTCAGAACTATGGATGGATTTGCTGCTCTTTTTAAAATAGATGTAGTCGGGACTTGTTTCGCTGTGTATATTGATTACTTAACAGGAAACCTTTTTTTGAGTGTTTGCATTTCATTAGATCTGAAATAAATCTTTGTTGAATGATATGTTGAATGAAATGGATTACAAATAAACTGGATAAGATTGGAGCGAGGTTAAATAGATAGGGCTATATGAACATCAGCAACTTTATTTACAGAGACACATAGTCAAAAGGAATAAAAGATTTGTTATAAAATGGAGTAAGATGATGATAGAATGAAGATAAATAAATAAGTTCTAGTCAATCTTTGGATTCCATCTTATGTCTCTAATGACTTCTCTGCCTTACTAAAGTGTGAAGAGGACTGACATCTGCGGCCAGATCAGATCGGGAATTAGGCCAGAAATTCGGATAGTTAGTGATAAAAGAACTAATATCAGCCGCAAATCCTGGCAGTTTCATAACGTTTCTTTCATCGTCTGAGAGATTATCTTCCCAGTTTCCAGAAACCTGTACCTGGATTTCGACAGGAATAGTTTGCTCACTCATAGGAGCTTCGAGATTGAAACTCTTGGCAAAAAGGCCATTAGTAATTGATGTTCCTGGCTGGTGTTCAACGAACATCAAGTTCTCTTCTTCAATGGCATTATCGGCTTCCTGAATAATCTGAAGAGATTCTTTGTGCACCTTTTTAAAGGATTTCTGGATGCTTCTGTATTTTTTTATCTTTTTATGAAGACTAGAGTGGACACCTATATGGGAAATGACTTCCTTGCTCTTTTGGATGTATTCTTCCAAGGAGTCGGCTTCTATGGTGTAGCTTCGGGATCTCATTAGGGAAATCTTGAGAAGAAACTATAAAAATGTTAAAGAATATTTATTAAGTATTGAGATACTCTCACGGATTTAAATTCCAAACACACCGTAGATTTTTAATTAAACTGAAACCTAAGGAGCAAAACAGTCTTTTGAAGATACTTTAATCTAGTTATCTTTGGTCTCAGGTCTAAAAATTTAAATTAACCCAGCAAAGATCCATCCTCCCCTTGATCTTCAATTAATTTTATTCATACCTAAAACAACTCCGAAACTTCTTTTTTACCCTAACATCTTCCCTTCTCTAAAAACCTATCGCTCTCTATTTTATAAACATGATATTTGATAGACTCTTGGCCTCGTTGTCTCACAAACATAAAGACTTGCTTTGGGACTAAATTGGTTTTTAGATTTCGAGATTTTCATCGGCCTTAGCGACCTAAAAATAGGAATAAAGGACTAAGGGTTCTCGTTGTTCTTGGTCGATAGAGAGAGAATCCTTTGGTCTTAATGGTAAGGCATGAGAAAAATGAAAAATGACTATGCACCTTTCGAGAAAATTAGTGGGTGACACTTAAATATTGCTATTCGGCTCTGGAAGAAAGTAGTTCAACAAGAAAACTAAAATCAGACTCAAAATATATGCGGAAGATAAAATACTGCAGTATAAGAATCCATGAACAAAAAAATAACGATTCCCAGACGAAAGGTACATAGCCTAGAACATTAGAAAGCTCCTCGTATAGAAACGGTGCTAACTTTTTGCTAGGCGACTAAGCCAGCAAAAAGGTTTATGCTTAAACCACCAGATTGCACGAATAATCACCTATGCTCTGGCCACCAGCGAAGTCATCAAGGCTTGTCAAGGAAGATTCCTTCCTCTCTTTTATTAAGAGAGCAGGAGCATCATCCAAGAATCCTAAAGAAGAGACAATCTCTTTGGAATTCATGAGATTATCATAGTCCCTAAGCAGAGCTTCAGCATCGAACTCCTGCTCAAAGGCTTCTTCAAGGATATCAGGAAGAGGCATGCTTCTGACTACGAGATTGGGATGGGAGGTAACATTCATGTTTTGATTGTGATTTTTCTTGGGTCTTGGGTGTACAAAACGACCTTTAACCTTGTCAGATTTAACAAGGGCTTCCTTTGACTTCTGAAGGTATTCCTCAAAGTCATCAGCTTCGATCGTAACGCTTCTCTTTCTCATAAGCTGAATTTGTGAATAAGGCCTCTTAGCGAGTTATCGATTAATAATTTATAAATATCTGGACTGGCTTTAAATGGAATATAAATAGCACAGCATCACAGAATTTCCCGCACGCATTTACAGCCACACACCCAAGATTGAATAAATCCAGAACTCAGTCCAAGTCTCAGTCACTCTCCACCCAAGGCCATGTTCACACTTGAAAAGTTATTTTCTTTTTAGTGTTAAGTATTACTCCTCTCGTTATCCGTTCCTTCAGGCCCCAAACCTTACGTTTATTGCTCTCTTCATCCTTCTGAATGAACTAATCATTTGATAAATGTCTAGATATTATGATCAGCCACCCGATGGAAATAATCCACCAAAATTGGATTTTGGAGTAAAATTAATCTCTCATGCTGTCCTCGTCTCGTTTTTCAGTATGTTAGAAATGGTCGTGCAATGTAGATTCCTTTGATAGACTCCAAATCCTAATTCCAGCCATTTTGGATCACGAGAAAATTATTTTGGATTTTTATTGCCTGAAATAGAAGATTCTGTGGGCGAATGTCTCTCCTAGAACCTTTTCTCTAATCGAGTAAAAGTCTATTTTATAAATAAGAGTCGAGAGTTTTTAGGAGTTCTTCTAGAATGGAAGCCGAATATTGAGAGTATTCGGACAAAATAAAATGGAGAGAACAAACGCTGCGTAAATATAGTATTATAAGTGAAGATCTTGGTAAACCAAAGTTGGAATAGGACATAAATAAGTTAAATATCGCTACCAAATAATGGGTCGATAAGGTAGTTCACATAATAAATGTAATATATTTGGCGTAAAGACAACGCTCAAAGAGTCATACAGAGACAAATATCTTATCTATGAAGATCTCTTTGTTTTAAATAATGTACTGAAACTAAGGATAAACCTAGTTTGCACTAACAATTAGAGGCCTTTTTAAAAAGCCTCCCAAGCTCCCTCGGATTACTGACCTTTTTGGGATGCTTGTGAATTGAAGATCTCCCCATTTGAACTTCATTAAATGAATCCAAGTCTGCTTGTTGCTCAGTGTCAGTCTCATGAGAGCTTTCCTCTTCAGGGATGACACAAAGGAGTGATATATTTTTCTTTGATTTTCTCATAACAAATTTCATCTTAGATGAACGGTTAGTACTAGAGAGTTGAGCATTGATGATGTCCTTCATACTCTTCGAGTCCAGGTTCTGCTGGCACTTCTCGAGGAATTCGTCCATTGACATAGCTTCGATAGTAGTACTTCTGGGCCTCATTTTCAAAAGTAATTTATTAAATATAAACTGGAGGATATGCATCCAGCTTTTAAATCTGGGGCTAATCAGATTCTATTTAGACTATGATATTGGTACTTCAATCGGAAATAAAAATACAATAGAGATTATTCGAGGGGACTAAAATTTTGTTACATTATTAATGGGATAATGTATTAATTTTGTGCTTTGTGTCTTGAGAATTCTGTTCGATTTTCAATTTTCTCAATACAATCGTGATATCCCATCTGTTACAAAAATAGAATTTAGACTACTTTTAAACTTCCATTTTCGAAAATTATAAGGAGATAATTTAATTCAAGAGAAAATTCGACTCTCTCAGAACTTCAAAGAAGTTATTAGATCAACATTCTCATAATACAGAAACGATAATGGTACCTTCGAAGGTACTCATTAAATTAAACAAGTATAGGAACAAAGAACATGATTAAATAAAATGGCCATTTCACTAAAATACTTAATTAAAGAAGGATCTGAATTCTATTTTTTCCTTGTGATAACTCTTCAGAGTCCCATTCACTTCGAAGTCAGAAGTGCTTCCTTCCTCATGATATTCATTATAATCCTCTCGAATATCATTCTCAGGAAGTATCTGGGTTTTTCTTGAAACAATAATGTCTGAGTACTCGGCCTTGACCCTGAAGTCAATTGGCTGGTTTACAGCACGTAGATAAGGATAAACAGGAACCTTGTTCAAAGTCTGATGTAGACAAACAACAGTTTTAGCTGCTTTGAAAAGTTCAGCTCTCTTCATGGCGCTTTTAATTGCCTGAGGAACAATAGTGCTCATCCTCGATTCTAGATAAAACTTGTGATTATTGGAATTTAGACTCAAAAGACTTTTTAGGGCCATTTTAACCACCGGACTAATCTCAAAGATTTTACGAATTATCTTACAAGCATATTTCACACTTTTCAGGGATGGCTTTATTCGCAAACCCAAGCTGAGATCTCTTGAGTCCTGTCTAGATTGAACTTTTGGTTTTTCGCGGCTCTAAGTCTCCAAAGGGACTAAACATTCCAAATTTGGATTCTTAAAGTCGTTTCGAGAATTATTAAAAATCTGTTGATCGTCCTTGGTATTGATATTCATTCTCGAAACTTAGATGTTCTAAAAGCCCAAATATAGCTTTAACGAACATTCTTGGGATTTTGGATTTGTGCTTCTTTTAGGTGGAATTTAGTTACAAGGTTGCTCTCTTTGGTGAGTTAAGAAGATATAGAATAGAGTTTTGAAACTCAAAAAATACTCATAAACATAGATGCATTTCTAGCGGGAAATGATAAACAAGGGGAAAATTGTAACCGAATCAAGTAGGACATGTATAGATCTATTATTATACCTGTCAAATTCTTTGAAGAGGTTAAAATTTTACTTAACAGCAGGATAAAATGAATGTGAATAGCTTTAGGTCTTCGAAATCGATAAATCGTGTAGGTTTGTCAGAGAATCCCTTGATTCTTTTCGTTATCTTCCTAATCTCAAAATATATTTCTTAACAAGAGAACAAGCTACCCTTTTTCCTAATTTTTTAGGTATTTAAGGACCTGGATATGTATTCATACGTATATTTTATGATGAAGGGCTGTCTTCTATTGCCTGAATTTCTCAATAAGATTTCTGCAGGTAAATGAGAAATTTCACAAAAAGCAAAAAAGTCTCCTCCCTAACTTTTCATGCTCAAGAGATAAAATGTTCAAAATCGTTCTTTGAAACTCTCGCTTCTAAAGATTGTTGATCTTTGCAGATAAATAAGAATCCTCTGATTGAAAATACAATTATATAGTTCCAGAAAAGGTATTACTTGACAATTTGATATATTGATCACCCTCACAATTTGCATAATTTGTGATCAGCATTAAGCTCAAGACATCTCAGACATCTAAGTTAAGCCCTTCCTTTTGTGAATGCACCTAGTTTTGTTTCCTTAAGTATTTCTCTTATATTAGAATATTATTATTAGCATTTTCACACCAAGGGACTTTCTGATAGACAGATGATTTCATGCCCTCATATCAAGAGAGAACTCTTTATAGCAGGAATACTCAAATAAATAGAAAATACGTAGCTTAGTTAGGCTCAAATTATTATTTGAACCTGTTAAAAATACATTTTGAAAAGGTGGTTTCATGAAATTTGTGATCTTTAATCTCTCATTAAAAGCTCTGCCGAAGAGCACTTACCTAGGAAGTGTTATTGTTTCAGACAAAAAATATTATTTAGCTAAGAGAAAAATATCACTTCATGATATAGTTGCTACAAACAGTTCTTTTCCTTTCATTTCTTTGATGATACTTGAATCAAACATATCATATATAGACTTCAAAATATTGGTCTCTGCTTAATATCTGAGCTATTTCGTAAAAACTTGTTTTATCAACAGTCAAAATTAAGAAATTTGTGGTGAAAACTCTCTCAAAATGATAATTTGCTAACTGACAATTGATGCTGAAGGGATATTAAACCACGACAGCATCTTCATCATTGAACTAGTTAAATCATGAATGTGACCTTTTGAGATAAATATCAGACGCTCGTACATAGTGACCCATTATGAAACGCAAGTAATTTATAATAAATATAAAAATGTGACACGAGAGTACAAGAAGCGAGACCATGTTTCTTGATGTTCTGTTTAAATAATGTGTACAGAATTTAAGCGAACAGGATTAATATATAATATACTCAAACATGAAAGACTTTGGAAGACATATCAATATATTAAAAAAAAGGGGATATGTATAAAATGGGAAGGCTTAGAGGTTTTATATATTATTGTCTTGAGAACAATAAAAGAAGTGTTAATGTATGCGATTTATTTAAAGGGAGGCTCTTTCTTCGAAGACAAATTCTGTATTTCTGAAGTCTCCTTCTGCGGTTTTAAGCTCATTTTCACTGAGTTTTCTGTGAGAAGTCTCCATAAAATCATCACTTTCATAAGAGAAAATCCTCTCTTCATCATCTCTTTCAATTAGAGCATCTTCTTCAATGATTGAGCTCAAAGGAACAGAGACAAATTTATGAGTATAACGTAAAGAGGGTTTTCCACGGGACCTGGGAACAGCCCTTTGAGAAAGATTAACTTCCTTGCGGCTCTTCTCAATGTATTCTTCGACAGAGGAGGCTTCAATGGTTGTGCTTCTGGGTCTCATGGAGTAACTTTGAAGAATATTTATTGATTATAAAGTTCATAAGGAATTTCAACTTGTATGCTTAATAACATTTAAACAATCAAATTTCAGCCAGAGAGATGTGAGTTCAGCGTTATCAAAGTCTAACTAACAAAATGTACTCTTATAAGGCTAGGTGAACTCAGATGTAACACCTCAACAGCAAGATTGAGTTATCTTAAAGGAAGCTGATCTCATCTGACACTCATAAACCTCAATGTTCTAGAATGTTTTAATTAAGCAGTTTGAATTATCTGGTGTTAAAGGATTCTTTCAATTATTAGAACCAAGTCAAACTTCTAACCAGACTCAGATTTCTAAAGGATCATGCAGAGACATAGACACTCATATCTAACACGAGAACTTGAGAGCCTTTGGATCACAACTCTAAAAGATCTTTTATTGAGCTCCTTAATGCACAACGAAAGCTGAAGGGCTACAGAGTCATTATCTAAGGCTTGAGGCTCCCAAGCTGTAGATAGATCCATGGTTTTGAAGAAAATTTTTTGGTACTGCATTATATTCATAAATTATTTAGCGGCAAAGGACAGTTGATTGATTATATCGTATACTAATTAGGGACGAGTAATGATGTTTAGAGAGACGCTTACTATATATCTGGGTTATTCTCCACTTTATCAAGGAGAAGCGGAGCATTCTTTCCCCATGCAAACAGCCTCAGACCACAGAGTTTTCTTTGTCATATATCAAAAAACTTTCTTTGTTTCTGCCTGATTCTACCATAGGGTTTTAACTCTCTTACGATTTTCTTATTTTTCTCTTCCCACACTCCCCTTTCCATGGTTCCTCGAATTGGTTCCTTCAAAATGCTCCTCAAAACAAAATAAAAACAAAAATTTGTGCTTACTTGAGTATTCGAGCTTCGGACTTAGAGAAAAAATAACTAGACTGATCTACACGATTTGATATAAGGGTTAGCCTACTCCTCTATGTTCTTAGATGATCTAAATGAAGTACGAAAATTGCAATATTCTTAGGGAAATTCTTTTGTTTTCTTCATTCAGCTTTCTTTGATCTTTTTTATCCTAGTTCAAAAGATTTTTTTTCTTCTTGCTTTCTTTAGCCAGAAGTACAAGATTCCAATAGAACCTGCTGAGTTGTTTATGGCAAATATAGGATATTATGAATAAAAATTTCCGTTTCGAAATTCTAGCAAAAAATGGAAAATTAGGAAAAGAAATAATCTTAGATGCAAACTCTCAAGAAAAAGAACAATGATTCGACCGAAAATCTTATGTCGTTCATCTCTTTATGTAGTCATTGCCTATTAGAAATTAAAGTGATTTTAATTATCTTGAATTTATTCCTTTGCTGGTATTAAACTAAGAAGGGTTTGAATTATGTTCTCTCACCTCCCATAATAGATTTTCATTGATTTTTGCGATGGTTAAATTCCTTGGTTGTCTATCATATTTTCAAAGCACAGCTATTTAGTATGATTTTCAGTTTTTAATAGAGTGAGTACTGTCTAATTCCCATTATCAATTTCGTTGTAATTGGACTAATCAACAAGAAATCCTTGAAGGGGATTAGTTAGGAGCTTATTTCTTGAAATTTAAGGACTTTATACAAGGCTCTAGCTCTATTCACTGTTGACCCACTATAATTATCTTAGGTTCTCTTACTCTTCCTTCGCCTATCAATTATCATACATTTAGCATATGTACTTAAAGTTTCCAATCCAACTTCCAATCAGTCCTAGTATCCCAGAATAAAATGACTTTTTTGGACAACAATGTACTAACAATGTTGGTATGCTAGATCTGTAAGATACCCACATGATGTTCTTGTAAAGAAAACACTACGGATCATCAAAGGCATTATTACAATACAGTATAAATGAAAATTTGCTATCAGATTTTGCAATTGTTAAATCTGAGCAGATTCCAATTAACTGCTTTATTCTCGCAAACAATACAGTTTAAATTTTTTGACTTCGCTGGAAAAATTGAGAAATGAGCGATCTACTGGAGAGCCAAGAAAGTTATGAGATAATCAAACAGCAGGACCCTGAAATCATCATCCGATTACTTGAAGCTTCTAACAAGGAACAAAAAGAACGTGCCGAACAAGCTGAAGCAAAAATCAAACAATTAGAAGCCCAAATTGAGGGCGAAAGACAGGCCTTTAAGGCACAAATTGACCAGCTCAACATCCAAATCAACACCTTAAAATCTGGGAACGAGTGCAGTGGTTGGGAGGTCATTGACGATAATTCTCTCACAATTTTTCAACAAGAAAAGCAAATTAATCAGCTTCAAGAATCTTTACGTGAGAAAACAGGGGAACTAGACACACTCAAATCTGTTCTCGGCCTGGAAGAAGGAAAAGTTGGACAAATTTTTATGGAGTCCGCAACATCTGACGTAGCAATTGAAAATAAAAGATTGAAGGAGCAAGTGGCTTCCTTACAAGCCGAGCTCGAGAATAGTAGGAAGACAATTAAAGCCTTACAGGCTAAAGTCAAAAATTTGAGCAGCCAAATTGAAAAGCAGGGTAAGGAGTCTCAACTTGTCATTTCTAAGCTTGAGGAGCAGCGAGCTCAGATTGAAACTAAGCACAACACTCTAAAAGATGCAAATGAGAAACAGAGAAAGAACCATGAGCAAATGGCACATGATTATGGGGCAAGAATTCACCAACTTGAAGAGGAGAACCTAGCGCTCCAGAAGGATCGCAAGCAACTTCTGAATGAAATTTCAAGGCTAAAACAAGTGAATTCTAACTTGAATACCAAGCTCGAAGACGGAGACTTGAAAGCTAAGTTGGAGAAGGCCCTTAAGGACAATGCGTTTTTGCAGTCCGAAAATGAGAGTTTAGGCCAGATTGTTGCTCTTCTCAAGAATACTGAAGTTTCTGAGGAGAAGCGCGATAAGTTGAGACTGGTCGAACTCGAGAGAGAAGTCAATATCTTGATTAAGCAGCTGGCTGATGGCTTGAGTGAAAATGAGCAGCTGAAGGATCAAATAGAGAAATTAAGGGAGGAGAATAGGAGTCTTACTGACTTTCTCCACCAGGAATTTAGGAAGAGGGAGAAAGAAATTAAAGAGTTAGATTTGCCTGGGTCTGATGAGAGGGACCCAAGACAACCTGAAGACACTAAGACTAAGATTGTTAAGCTCTTTAAAGAATTCTTTCAATAGGGCGACTCAAAACTTGAACTGTAACTCTATTCATTACTGAACTAACATCATCAACTCATTTCATATTATACGAAACAAACATTTAGTGATTTATCAGTTCACAAAAGTCAAATTTTCTATCCTTAGCCTTATAATCTTATATTCTGAAGGTGTCTTAGCTAGCCACCATCGTTTCGATTGAAACTTTGGCATTCTGATTATTCATTTCTTATTTCTGATAAAGTCCTCAAAGGAGCGAGATGCTAGAGGGGCTCTTTTTTGCTGTTGTTTTAGAATTAGCACTATTCAAGTGTATATTTTTCTAAAGGTTTCTAATCTCATGCCCCAAAACTTGATAGCAATCACCTTTTACTCAACTACAATATGTGAAGGATGCTACCCGAAATAAAATTAATATTAGAGTTGTTGATTGACCTTTCAAATGGTTTTTCAAGACTGAAGTGCACTGCCCAAAGAGCTCTTGAAGGACTTGCTCCTACCAAGAGGAAGAAATCATTTCTACGATGTGCTAAAATTCATGAGATAAAATCCATAAATTTTTTATTCGCCTAAGATGCTGATCCAGGCTCTTCCTTTTAAATAGAAAAAAGGGTGATTGGAGTATCAATAGAGCTCTCTTGAGTATCCTGCGAAGGTGTTATGCACCTCTCAAGGAAATTCGGGAAATATCTGCAGGAATTAGTGTAAACCCTTTACAAGTCATGATGACTAGGGCTCAGGATATGTTTATGATAAAATATGTGTGATGGTTGTATATTCCAAAACATAGTACTTGAAAACTGAATTTGGAGTTTGAAGCATGTTTTTAGCCCTTTTCTTTAAATTGGATATTTTTGAGAACTTTTTTCATTGAATGAGACTGTGCACTCGAGGTTTCCTGCCTGGCTTATTTCATGACAAGAGGTTCTTCTACAAGATCTCAATTTGTGATTGTGGGAACTCCAATTAAATACTAATCTTGATATTTAAGGATTAATCTAAAAAATTTCATAAAATATATAAATAATACATGAAATTTCTTGCCAAAGTTCTGCACAATCTTTGTTATCCAGACCCAGAGATTTACAAAACCGAACTCGAGCGTGAACTCATCTCCAAGAAGAACAAAGCAATCCTGACTATTGAATCCATTGTCCTTCTCATTCTAGCCCTTTACATATACATCACCAACGGACCGAACTTCATCCAGAAAATTAGTTTCATCCTCATTCTACTGGAGATCATTGTGCTTCTCTTCACATGTCGTTCCCACCGTGGGATTTTCATTATCTTCTATACCCTACTAGTCCTCCTATACGGCCCAGTCCTATTGTACTTTAACGATGACAGCATTTTTTTCAGCTGGATCAGTGCCCAAGTTTTCCCCTTATTCATCCTATACCTCAGTGACAAAAGAAGGCTCTTCTTGATCCAGGGGTTTGTCCAGCTACTTTATCTCCATTTCATTTACAAAGAAAAATTAGCCGATATGATTCTCATGATGGATGTCTCTGCCTTTGTCAAGAGAATGACCAATATCGCTAGCTATGCCCTCGTTATGAACCTGGTCTTTGTCAGTGGGGTGGAATCTGACACAAAGGCCATGTACCAGAAAATCACTGAAATTAATAATTTGAGGATCGAAAAGCAAAAAATTTTTCTTTTGAGTTTCTCACACGAACTCCGAAATCTTCTTAACAGCATTGTTGGTAATATTCGGGTCTCTCAGATGGAGGAAATTCAGAGCACAATCAAAGGATACTTGGATAATGCAATTCTCTGTGGGGAGGTCCTAATTCATCTTGTAAATAACATTCTTGACACAGGGAAGCTAGAGGTGGGAGATCTCGAGATTACCCTGATGAATGTGCCAATTTATGAAACTCTTAAAAACATATGGAATATCTGCTCCGAATTAATCAAGAAAAAGGGACTCAAAGGAACCTTTACTATCTGTAACCGGATTCCCAAAAATGTGATCATTGATCACTATAGGCTCACCCAGATAGTGCTAAACCTGATTGGGAACGCGGTGAAGTTCACGGAAAAAGGTTCTGTGGATATAAGCATTGAGTGGCTTGAGGATCAAACTGAAGTTAATTCAAAATGCTTTGAGCCAATCCCTTTTGATGAGGAGTGCGTTTATGATAGACATCAGAGCTTCATAAGAATTGCTCCCGATTACTTCCAGGTTAACACCGAAACTAGCCACTTTAACCCTGAATTCAAGGGAGCCAAAATTACTCAAAAGCAAAAAGGAGTCCTTAAAATCTCAATCAATGACACAGGATGTGGAGTCTCGGAAGATGACTTGCCCAAACTCTTCCAACAATATGCACAAATCGGAGACAATAGTCAAAGAAAGCTGGGAACTGGACTTGGGCTCTTCATTACCAAGTATCTCTGCCAGAAACTTCATGGAGAAGTGAAGGCCTATAGTCAGCTTGGCAAGGGAACTTCCTGTATTGTGTGCCTTCCTATTGAAGCAGTCCCAGAGGAACAGGTTCAATCAGCAACTGTAACTTATTTGGAGGAGAATAAGGCTATTTCTGGTATGATAGTAGATGATGTGGAGTTCAATGTTGATATCCTGAGGAAATACATGGAAAGGCTTAATATTCCTATAAAGACAACGGCTAAAAATGGGCTAGAAGCCGTGCAGAAATACATGGACTCCGTGCAAAATAACCAACCTATTAAGCTCCTTACTATGGATATTCAGATGCCTGTTATGGATGGAAAGGACGCTGCAAGACAGATCAGAAAATTTGAAAAAGAAAAAGGCATCCAGCCATGTATGCTTCTCATGATTAGTGGAAATTGTAATGAGACTGAAATCAATGAATGCTTGGACATGAATGGAGATATACAGGCCCAGGCCTTCCTCAAAAAGCCGGTCAAAATGGAAGATATTAAGAAAGTTATTTTACCCTCATCATCCAAAAGGATTTCCAAAAGCTTTGGCTAAATATAATATAAAAATTTTTCTAAAAAATATATATATATATACCAAATGTACAAAGTGACTTCTAACTTTGAGTATCAGCTATGAATATGAATATTTAATATTGAGAAATTTTCTTATATATGTGTATACATCGATAAATTGTACAAAGGAATAAGGTTTCTAAATTACTCCTATAGAAGACAAAGATGAAGACAGTTGAATAAATACGAAAAAGACCTGATTACTAGGCCTTTTATTGAAAGCAAGCAATAACATATTTTCAAGACCCACCAATAGAAAAAATCGTTATAGTGGGCACTCTGAATAACTCTGTTTCAGCTGATCATACTGAGCCTTTGCTTCTAAATAGTCATAGTTGATCTTCTGGAATTCTCTTTCAAAGTATTCTAAGATCCTCTTAAGATAGGCCGAGGGATCCTTCGACTTGTCTAGATAGTCCTTTAGGTTCTTTATTTGTATTAACAGAGTATTCTGATATTCCTTGATTCTGTTGTCCATATTTGCCAGTTGGAACTTGAGAAATATGATGTCTCTTTCCCGTTCCCTATCCAACATCTCAGTAGTTAGTTTATAGACTCTGAGCTCTTCTTTAGCTGCTCTCTTCTGATTTTGAATTCTCCTCATTCTAGCTTCATTTTCTATAATTAAGAAATCTATATCGTTGGTCGTATTTATATAAGAATTTAATTTCTCGATTTCCTCATCCTTGGCCTCAATAATCTTTTCAAAGTTTTTTTTCTCGTCAAGCAATTTTTTTATTCTCTTGTCTCTTTCTGCCAAAGCCTCTGCATATTTTATGAACACAGTCCGTTCATTTGCCTGAGGAATTTCCTTTATTTTATTCTCAATTTCTTTGACTTTAAATTTCCACTCATTAATTTCATTCATTTTCTGTAAAATTGTATCATTTAATCTTTCATTTTCTTTAATCAGGAACTCTACTTTCCCCTGAAGGGCTAGATTCCTTTGGAGTTTTTCCTCAAGCTCACTGACCTTCTTTTTCCAAAATTCTATTTCTTTATTCTTTTCATTAATGATCATCTCGATTGCCTTCTCCTGTGCCATTATATTATGCTCTGTATTAAAAAGTTTTTCAGTATGAAGGCTTCTCTTAACCGACGCTAAGTCTTCGGTAAGAGGATTCATATCATCTAAGTTTGTAAGCTCAGATTTCTCTGATTGCTGAGATTGCAGTTTTAGGATACGACTAAGCCGAACTACTTTCTGGGGAACTGTTTTCATTCTAGGACTGACAAAATTTTCCTTGTTATTGGTTTTCAATTGCCTGGCTGAAAGAGGATGCGGAATTTCATCGCTTATTTGAGAAAAATGTAAATTATTGTGAGCGGTATTAGGATCGATATTTTCCAAAGGAAGTTTCTTTAAGGATCTAATTGTCATCTCGAAGTCTGAGAATGATTTATTGTTCGGTGTGGCTAATCTTCGGCTAGACATTCTCGTGATGTATTTTGCGCAAATTTTATTTATTTCAAAAGAAATTAATCCGCTAACTAACGATATTTCAGTTATTCAAAAATTATAGATCTTTCAATTCACAACACAAAGAGGAGTACCCGAGCTGACAAATCTCACTCAACTCAACTTAAATATCAACCATAAGATATCTTCCAAAGATGTACAAGGAAAAAAGACAAAGAAAAAAGGTTTCAAAGAAAAGATTTTTATCAAAGAGCATAGAATTTATCTTTTATTACATATCCCTTCGCTAACTTGGACTCAATATGCTTCTTTGCAAATCGAATAGCATCCTCCAAGTTAGAATGGGATTTTTCCTTGCACTCAATACTCAAAGGATTTTCTCTTTTTGTATCGGAAAAAGCCAGCCCACCCTCACTCTCGTAAGCTGCTTATTTCCTTCACAAATTAGTCTTATTTCCCAAAATTTTTCATCTTTAAAAGATAAATAAACAGGTTTTTCACTATTCATCACACTTTCCACTAATTTTAACACGACAGCCTGGTTTTCTGGCCGTAACTTAGGATCGATGTACTCAGGTTCTATTTTTTTCATTTCTGGTTTTTGTTCTTTGGAAGATTGTTCCTGAAATTGAGCTTTATACTCATCACTTTTGAGAATATGATCCAGCGCAAGCAGTTTCTCGAGCTTTTGATAGAGTTCCTGTACTTGTGTATCTAACACATTTTTTGTGTCTCTAGATGCTTGTTCTTTGTGTGGAGGATTTTTAACTCTTTTTCTAAATTGATGATGTGCTGATCTTTATCTGAAAGCTGCTTTTCATAGATAGAGAGTTTGGCTTCTAGTTCCTTGATTTTTTCTGTGTAATGATTTATGTTTGCCTTGATTGATTCCTCCTCCTCCTTGCCAGATCCAGAAAATGACTTAAATGGAAATTCTTTATTGTCAGTTTCTTTGAATTCTTCAACTGGGATGTTCAGGTGAATCTCTTCTGTGTTTTGGATGTTATTGTTTTGCATTGGATTCTCTGGGCTCCTCTTAGAATTTTCTATTTACAAATTATGGCTGTTATGGATATTTTTATATTATCAAATCAATAAAGTTGAGGAAAACCCCAACTATTGTTGAAGTTTAGTTGATAAGGTCAAAGGGTATAAACCATCAAAATTGATATCTTTGTTGTACTGGCTCGACAATTGGATAGTTATAATTTATGGATATTAGCTCTAGCACAGAAAACAGGTCATCATAAGATTTCTGTTTTTAGAAAACCGTTAAAATTTTGAATTTTTGTGTGGGGTTCATGGTTACTTGCATAGGATGAAAAAAGGTCAGAGAAATAGATCTGATCTATGCATGAAGAGATTTTGTCAGATTAAAACTTAAATCAATATTCTCAAGTAGAAAGAGAGAAGCCCTATCAAAAAAGATGATAAAGCCTTTGAAAAACATTGTTAGAGTTGTTCTGATAAAATAGGAGCATTTAGAATGAAGTTTAGACAATTATTTGGTCTCAAAACTGTGATTTATATCAGTTGCTCAATTTTATCAATTATATTAAAATTAATAACAATAACGTTGAGATTGCCAATTAAGTCGTGAACCTTTCTATGGTCAAACCTCAAGAAACACCCGATAAAAGTAACTCGTACATTCACATTCATCTAATCGCTTACTAGAGTCAAACCTTGAATTCAGCAACGCAAGTCCGGAGTCAAAAGCAAGGCAAAAAATACATCAGACCAAGATAATCCTAAATGACAAATCAAATGAGCTTCGAAGCTTTATTTGGTCAACTCTAGTCTTCGGTCTGAATCTTTACACACTCTTTTCTGTTATTCTTTGGGTCAGTGTTGATGGTCTTCCCACAGGAAATGCCCTATTTGCCGAATTATTGATCGAAGTCCTATTGTTTGTAGAGATAATCATCAGACTGATACTGAAAACATGCAATAAAGACGTCTTAGCAGGTCTTAAATTATATCATGTGAGGATGAAAGACGGATTCATCACTATGCTGCTTCTTTTCATAGGATCATTTCCTCAGTTGATTTTCTATTATCTCTTGGACTCTTATTTTTCGGCTATAGATCTCTTCGACCCTATATACTCTTACTTGCTTGCTATCAAGATCCTCAGAGTTATTGAATTAAGTCGCTACATCGACAAACTCCAAGAAAAATTATTTTACAGAACAACCAAGGCCCTTATTCTCATTAAGTTCCTCGTGAACATTGGACTAATCCTATTGATCACTCACACAGCAGTCAGTGCTTTCATGTTCGTTCAAAAAATCAGTCCAAGGTCAAAGGGTCCACACTCCTGGTCCACAAACCCTGCAAATCCATTTAGAGAAGGTAAACCTTCTATATAATTGAATCAACTTTAGAAATATGTTACTTTGAAAGAGCTGGCTTATTGGAAGCGTCTAATTATGTAAAATATACCGAAGCTCTCTCCTGGGCAGTTTCCACAATGACTGGCTCTAGCTATGGAGACGTCACTCCCAGAAGTTTCCCAGAAGTTTGCCTGTCCTTAGTCATCTATATTGTTGGAGCCTGTATTCTCGCTAAAGTTTTCGGTGACTTCGCCTCGCTTATGTACCTACTTAGTATTGAAAAGACCCAAGAAAGGTACTTCAAATTTTACTTTGATAAACCTATAGAAATAAACTGGAACAGGCTGAAAAATTCTGCAAGATTAATAACATATCAGAAAGCATCTCTAAGTCTATTAGAGAGTATTACAGTCTGAACAAAGACATTTCATTGCCAGGTAATTTTAGCCTATCTTTGCCTAATTTTTAGTGAAAAATCACGACATTATTTCAACTCTTCCTGAATCCCTTCAAACTGAGATCAGCCTTCACCTCAACCAACACCTTATCAGCAAGGTCAACTTTTTGAACTTCAGCTCTCCTAACTTCATTATCGATATCGTCAAAAAGTTAAAGCCGTTACTCTGTATGCCAGGGAATACCATAGTCAGAGAAGGAGAAATCGCCAACGAGATGTTCTTCATCCAAATGGGAGAAGTCCAAGTCGTAGCTTCAGACGGAAAAACTCCCATAGCCCTTCTCAGAGAAGGAGCATTCTTTGGAGAAATAGGAGTCATATTAACCGGCAGAAGAACTGTGAGCGTAATTGCCACAAAGATCTGTGTACTTCAGGTCCTGACTAAGGAAGATTTCGATGAACTTTGCAAGGTTTACAAGGGAGAATATAACTACTTGAGAAAGGTTGCTAAGCAAAGAATGCAGATTATAGACCCTGAAGATCTCCTTGCACAGAAGCCTGATGAAGGATCTTATGCCAAGAGACTATTGATGAATAAGCCCAGCCCTAATGCCGCAAAGATGTTGCAGAGTCAGCCTAGCATGAGAATAAACTCTACTGAAACTGAAAAAAAGTCTTCATTTTCGTTCCTGAAAAAGTTTATCATCAAGTATATCTCTGAAGGGGAAGGGCCCAATGAAAAAATGCCTAATAAGAAAAAGGTTAAGGGCAATGACCTTGTTGTCATGCCTACATCTAAGTAACAGTTGAACTTATTAATCCTAAACTTGTAGTTTTTATAAGCATTGGATTCTAGTTCTAGGTATCGCTGTGTGCTGGAACCTCCTCTATTTCCCCTATTCACTCATGTTCAGCTATCAAGTTCAGAATGGCCCTTACCTATGGATTGATATCGTCTCCATTGTCATCTACATCTTAGATATATTCGTCAACGCTAATACAGCCTTTATTGCTAAGTAAAGAATGATTTAATGATCTAATTTTCTAGTGAAAAGTATGTAAAGGACAGGAACCTAGTTCACAAGAACTATTTAATGAAGAACTTCGTAATTGATTTGTTCTCCTTATTCCCTGTTGACTACATCATGTTCGCCCTAAAGAGAGACGATGCATTTGTCAGCTGGAGCAGAGTACTTGAAAATTTTCTTGTTACTAATTTTCCTATAGATTATAAGACTTTTGAAATTAATCCGCTTCGGAAAAATGATAGCAAATAGAGGAAAAACCGGAGAAGGAGGTTCATATTTCCTCAGAAGTGGAGCCCTTATGCTTCTGTACTATATTTTGAACCATTGGTGCGCCTGCATAATGCATTCTCTTGGCAGAAGAGAAGTGAAAAACGGAACAGAGCCTAACTTCGTAAACACTCTCATTTTCATTCTTAATCTTCTAGTTTACTTGGTATGACCAGCTTTCTAATGACCCCAAGCCACTCCTTGAGCAAGAGCATTACTTCAAATATAACAACTATATCTATTGGGCCTTATCATCGGCGAGTGCTGGTGCTTTTGGAGATGTCTTAGCAGGCTCTCCTGACGAAAAGGTATTCCAGGCCTTTGTGCTTTTGTTCTTCAGAGTGTATTTTGCCTTCATTGCTGCCGAAATTACAAATATCCTCACATCATTGAAGCTGGCTCAAACCCAATACCAAGAGAAAAAGCAAAATTACGAAGCTTGGATGAGCAACATGGGTCTCCCAGAAGATTTGCGAAAGAGAGTCAGAGAATACCACGAACTCAGATGGAGAAAGACTCAGGGTCTGGATGAGAATCAGATCCTGAATGACTTGCCAAGACCTCTTCATGAAAAAATTGTCGAATTTATCTTAAAGGATATGATTGAAAATGCAGATCTTTTCTCCTCCCTAGACCCCGGATTCATTGTCAGCTTTATCAAGAAGTTCAAATTCCAAATTATAAGTGCAGGGGAATATGTCTTCAAGAAAGGCGACCTCGCTGATGAACTTTACTTCATTCTAGAAGGTGAAGCTGTAGTGTATGATGAAGATAATAAAACTATTTCAGACACCTTAACCAAGAATTCTATGTTCGGTGCAAAGGGAGTTATAGAGCTAAAGCCAACCACACGTGTGAGGTCTATTCAGGCTCGTACCGATCTTTCATTGGCAGTGCTACATATTGATGATTTGAGGGAAATCGTTGAGCAATACCCTGCTGTTCATGAGGAGATTAAAGCAAAAGTGGAGAATAAGACCCAGGATGATATCTCAAAAAGTCACTCCAATTTCTCCTTTACACAGCTTACTCTGAAAGAAAAAAGCCCATTACAACCCGAGAAAGAGAAAAGCACTTTGCAGGTCCCTGAGCAAGAGAAACCTGATCAAGTCCAAGATGTTACTGTGATAGATCCTAATCAAATCAAAATTCAAGAAGACCCCCACGGACTCGCCCTTAAAGGGTCCTCCACTCAGATTCAGTCTAGTAATTATAACAATGGAAATGGATATTATGACGCTAAGGATGTGAGTGACTTCAATGATAAACAACTTAGAGAGACTAAGAGCTTTATTTCAGATAAGGTGGAGACAAGTGCTATGGAGCCCCATATTGTCAGCCCAAAGAGAATGGTCATAGAGAAGAAATTTTACCCTAGCTCTGGCAGAAAGGTTCCAAACAGCCCCAAAGAAATCGGACTAGATCATATCCTCAGAGAGCTTGAAAGTCCAATCAAAAAGGTCGATAGCTCAGAAGTTGGTCTTCTTAGCATTACCCCTGATACTAGTGCACAGAAAAGCTTCCAAAAGACTTTCTCATTAGGACCCCAAACTAATACTAATGCTCCTTCTGAAAGAGAGACTTTTGTACAAGCTCCTAGGTACACAAAGGAAATTGAAATTCAAATCGATGGAGAGAATGATGATCTTCATGCTAAACCTAGTCCTAACAGAAAATCGAGAGTAAGCAGGAATCTCAAAGTTCAAACTGTCAGAAATACCGTCAGACACCTCACTTCAGAGGAGGACGATCCAGAGAACAAATTTTCATTCCTAGTTAAACTCGATGAAAGATTGGATCGCATTTGTGCTTATTGTGCGAGAATGGGAAAAGTGAACTGTTACAATACTTTCAGTAAAGGATATAAGTTAATCAGAGGTCCCATTCTCAACATCATCACCCTTTATAACTTCCTGTTCTTGTCCATCTACCTAGGCTTCCAAAAGGCGGAGTTCAAGGGAATATATCTGGCAATGGAAATCATCACAATTATCCTCTTTCTTGTAGACGCCTTCACTAGATTATTTGATCAATGTATTAATCAAGAAAAAGTGAAGATACTTGTTGCTACTTACAGCTTCAAGGAAGAAGTTCCCAAGAGCAGAAAAATCCTTTTGACATTTTTCCTGGACTTTTTCGTTACAATCCCCTTCGCTTTGTTCTTCGAGATTGCTGGAAACAAAAGAAGATATTATAATCTAATTTTGATCCTTCTACAATGGTCTAGACTCTTCTGTATCCCTACATTGTTCTGGCTTTTCACGACAGAATTTCTCAAAAAGCGCTCTGCTTTGAACAATGTCTTGACTACCATCTATGCCTATCTCCTTTTCAATCATCTTAATTCTATGATCTTCATGATTGTAGGCTATGCCAATGGTACCGTCGAAAATAACTGGATATCCCATTTACCTGCACCACTTTTTGGATGGCCAGAGACTAAGTCCCCAGGAGTTCCCCCTGACTGGGAAATATATGTTTCAGCCTCATATTGGAGCTATGTCTTGACTTCACATGTTGGAGTGGGAGATATTCCCGCAGTAACTCCTGAAGAGAAAGTCTGGGCAAATGTTGTGCTTTTCATTAATACCTTCATTTTTGCCTTTATCTTTGGAAACTTAGCCTCTTTGGTCGATGAAGTTATCCCTGCTTATCAAAGAACTTACGATGCCACATACAGATATGTCCTGAATATCCTGAAGAAGAACGGCTTTAATCACTTTGAAGAGAAAATTCTGGTATTTGTAAACATTAACTTGTGTAACTCCATAGAAATATTACGATTATATCTGGGATACAAATAAAGGATATTTAGAACGAGATTTGCTTGATGATCTACCCCACAATCTTCAGGTGGACATTCAGAAAGCAAGATACGCAGCACCCTTAAAATCTTCCCTGTTCTTCCAGGACAAGAAGGACTCCTACAATGAAAATGTGATGAGCTATTTCTTTAAAGTCTGCAGCTATATGGTGGTTGTTAGTGGAGATGTAATTCTCAATATTGGAGAAGAAACTGATAAAATCTATCTTCTGCTTCATGGAGGAATAGAAGGTGTTAACTTTGAGACCAAAAAATACATAAGACTGATGCCTGGAGACTACTTCGGTGCCCTTATTCCCATGGTCAAGATCGGCCTTCAATACAAAGCTTGGTACAAATGATAATATAACTAGCTTAACTTAATAGCAAAATTAGTAAGCTGGCAGTCATTGATGTCAAACATTTCAATGCTATGGCTCAGCTATACCCTGAATGGGCTGAATATGTCAGAATGAATGAAAAGATCTATAGGCTGATAAAGAAGGCTAAGAATGCCTTCCTAGATAAACTAAAATTTACTAGGAGGGCAAGAAGAGGGGAGTCTAGAATCCTCGATGAAACTGAAGCCAAGAATGGACAACAAATCTTCTCAAGTAATTTTCATTAGTTTATCTGATTATTTTAGACAAGTTCATGCTGCTCTCAAAGCTCGCTCTGAGCAAGAAGCTCGAGGAAGCCATGAACGAGAGAAAATTCTGGTTGCTACCCAATTCACCAGCCAGACTTGCTCTAGAATTAGTGCATTTCCTCCTGATTCTCTACTCTGCCTTCGCCCTCACCATTTATGTCTGCTTCAAAAGAGACTTATCAGGCTTCCCAATTGTTATGGAATTCGTCTGTCTCTTTGAGTGGATCATCTACTCAATCTGCCAATTGAGAATCGCCCAATATGAGTCTGGAACATTGACTTTAGAATTCAAAAACTCCCTTAGACATTACTGGGAAGATGGGTTGCTCTATGAACTCATCGGACAGTTCCCTATGAACATCATCTACCGTAAACTTCTTTTTGGTCTAGTTTAACATGTTAGATTATGCGGAAATCAAGTCTGCTGTGATCCTAGTTTCCCTCCTGAGACTAAATCGTGTCCTGCTAATTGGCAGAGTTAATGTAATCCTCTCCTTGATTACTTCAAAATACCCCAATACTATCAAAATCATTTCTCTTATAAAATCCTTCGGAATGCTCTTCTTTGTCTGGCATTTGAGCTCTACCATGTGGATGTGGTTCAACTTATATGTAATTTTAACCCATCTAATAAAAGTAACATATTAGATTGAAGAAGCTAGGAATTTTTCAGTCTATTGGAGACAGTACCTCGAGCTAGAGCACAAGAGCCTCTCCCAGCAATACATCTATTGTCTACAATTCATCATGAACATTGCAACAACTACAGGTTTCCCCGAGCAGATCATCTACAATCCCTACGAAAGAATTGTATTCATCTTAGTCATCTACATTGGAGACGGTCTGTTCGCCTTAGCTTTCGGTATGATGGCGGCGAACCTCAACACCTTACCACCAAAATTCGAGGGCGTCTTCGATACAGTCAAGTAAGCACCCTACAATTATCTCTAACTTTTTAGCCAAGTTGAAGGTGTTCTCGGTAAGAATGCTCCCGAGAAACTCAGAAAGAAGATAAGATTGTACTATGCTCATGTAGTAGAAAGCCAGGAAAATAACGGTATTGATGTCAATAAAATCAAGGATCTTGTTCCTCTAGCCATGGTAGCATGTTCTATATAAATCATAATATTTCTAGCTCAAAGAAATCACTTATAGCTTGTCTAGCAAGCTAAAGAAATATCCTATCTTCAACGAAATCACCTCTAAAGAGCTCCTCAGCGACCTAGTCTTATCTATGACAAATTCAGTTTACCTCCCCGATGATTACGTTGTCCATCAAGTAAGCCCTCCCTTTTCTTTTCTAATTGTTAGAATGACTTCGGTACCGGGATGTTCTTTGTTACTGAAGGTGTCATCCAATGCCTGTCTAAGAACCAAAGAAATGTAATTCTAACCCTTGAATCAGGAGACTTCTTTGGAGAGAGATCCCTCATTAGTCTTACTAGAAGAGAATACCCCATGGTTGCCAAGAGTTTCTCAACTCTTTCCATACTGACAAAGGCCAATTTCGATTCCATTCTAGCCAAATATCCAGACCTGCAAGAAGAAATAATAAATAAGAGTAACTCCAATTTCCCATTTTTGACATTTGTAGTCAAGAATAGAATCGCAGAACTTATTGACAAAGAAGAACCTGTCATCGAAGCCTCTGGAAGAAGATCACAACTTATGATAGGTGGTATCCCAGACAGACTTCAACATCACAAGATATTGATTAGCATGGAAACTCCAGTTGAAGACAGTAAAGGTGGTAGAAAGACCCACGATGAAGCCAATAAAGGAGTTTCATACCCAAGTGCCTTTAACCTTAAGAAGATCAAGCTTGCTATTGGAGAAGAATCAGACATTGAAGGTAGTATAGAAACATATTTAAGTTTATTTGTTAGAACTTGATGAGGAACAAGAAATCAAGGAGTACAATGAATATGTGGAAGGAGATGAGATGAATGACTTGGAAGGCAATAAGAATAAGTCTTCCATAAGATCTAACAAGCAAAAGAACCAGAGAAGATTCAGTAGAATGACACTTGGTACTGAGAAGTCTATCTCTAAGAACAGTGGATTCACCATTAAATGGGGAGTCAATGTTAGTTAAAATATGTTTAATAGATAAATATGATTCACATAAATTTGTTTGTAACCAATTATCTTGGCAAATTGCTCTTTATTTCTAGCCGTATTTCATATTGAAAAATTTTGATTCATGAAATAATTATCTCTGATGGCTCTAGCAAACTTTCAGCAATTCTTTTTCACAAATCGGTCTCTAACATTTCAGGGGTTCCAAATGAAAGATATGCTCATTTTGAATATTTTTCATTATCAATAAGAATCCTATTGGCCGATACTCTGATTGACTGTTGAAAACCTAAAATGAGAGTTGGATTATTCCGCATATCTTCAGGCCTTGATACCACAATTAGCATTTTCGGACTAAGTATTGGAATATTGTTCGATTGGATGTTTTTAATGTTTTTATCTCATGAAATTTCTAGATATACTTAATTAATCCTGGATTGTAGAGGGTACAACAGTTGATTCAATGATATTCTCTTTTAATTTCCAAATGGGGATATTAGAATCAAAAGTCATAAAATTGTAGAAGTATTTTCCTATCATCAAAGGTGAGAAAGTTTCTGATTGCAATGTGATAAGAACTGCTTTTTGAAAGTCAATTTGGAGCGCTTTAATCAAGCTATATGAGTCTCTAAAAGTTGAGATGGGTCCAAAGTAATCTGGAAGCTGTCTTTTGGACTTTCTTTGAGTGATTATTCATTATATTTCAAAGTTGCTATGCCCTCAAATTTCTGAGTGGGTTTTAATATGACTTTGTTGAAAAAAAGCATATTTTAGTCAGCTAATCAGCAATAATATATAATTAAAATTTCAAAATGAGTCAAGATTCGTCTAACTATACAAGGGACAGTCTCTCCAAGGACCTAATTATTCACTGGTGCGGTTTAATGAGAGAATTCAAGTTTCTAAGAAGCCAGATCATCAAAAAGGAAGTAAGTATTTTCTCCAACATCAAAATAACATAATAGTATCCACCTAAGCATTGTACTTCTTTTGACAACTATTACAAATGGAAGAAGCATCACAAAACAGAATTGAAATCATTAAAAAATGAATTTCCTAGAAGTCCTCTCTCAATTCTCGCAAAGTTAGTTGAGACTATTTACGAGTTTATCGAAAGTTGCCTCGACAAAAAAGACCCGAGTCAAGTATCTCTGGATTTATTAAGAATCAATTTGCTCACCTCATATCCAGGAATTATCAACTCTATCATGGAGAAGATCATCACTTGGACAGATGATCATGAGAAGGTTTCAGACATGGCATACATCAATAAACTGTTCAAAGACATGCTATATAGGTCAGAAACTGCTACAGAAGCTCAAGAAGCTTTGCATTCTCTTTATACAATTCTTATGAATAATGGACTTAAACGAATTAGAGTATGCGATGCTAGGGAGGATCAGTACGATGAATCTTTACTTTTGAAAAAGGGTCGAATGCGGGCTCTTGAATTTTTGAAGAATCCAAATTTAGAAGCCTCAATTGCAGCTTTAAAATGGTATCAAATCATTAATAAAAAAGAGAATGAGCTGATGACAATTATTAAGGCTAAGACTATACCTACCAACCTAGATGCTGATGAGGAGTTTGAACCAGTAGATGGAAGGAAAAAGATTAAAACAAGTACCCTGAGACAAGATAACCTTCTTGAACCTTCTAAAGAAGATCCTCAATGCCAACTCAAAAATCCTGGAATGGATATCGAAAAATCAGCTGGCAAGGTTATAGTTACTGACTTAATTATGTTAGATCAAATCCCTACATCACAATCGCCTGAGGAAATGGTTTTGATCCAGGATAAAAAAAGTAAGTATTTCGATCCTCTGGATTTCACTTTAGTGAATCTCCCTTTTGTCAAGAGTCAAGCTTCAGATACCGAATTACAAGAGGGTCTATCAACAAAGAAATTCACAAATCTGATCCCCCAGAGTTCTCAGATGCTAACAATTCCCAATATTGGGAGCAATTCCTCTACTCTTCTTAAAAACCCAAGTAAAGAAGAGTCAAGAGAAGAGTCCCAAGTTCCAAGTATGTTGGATAGCTTAAAAATCTCAGACGATCTCTCCAATGTAGAGATTCTTGATAAGACTGCTCTCCTTAAAGAATTAGAGGATTTAGATATACTGAACGAGGTTCTTCTATTACCTGCTTCTGAATTTCGTCATGGAACAACATTAGAAACTGGAGAAATTGGAATCACGGTAGATATTCTCTCGGTCCCTTCAGAGTCAGATTCATATAAAAAAGAGATTCAAATCCAATGGGTGCTCTTACACGAAGCTACCTATCTTAAAAAATTCCACTGCCAGACATACCACGATAATTTGAAAACTAATGCAGTCGACTGTTTCAAGTTGAGGGATAAAACTGGCAAGACGCTACTAGAACCTCATTTTGAAAATCCAGCTTCCAGAGATGCTGAGAGCTGCTATAAAGAAGGGGGACAAAGTTATGGAGAGAAGGATTTACAACAAGTTTCTGAGCTAAGATCTGATGACAAGAATATGGCCAAAGATAAGATAGCAGCAGATACTCAATTTGAAAATGCATATGCTAGGGAAAAAGCTCGAAGAGATTTTGCTGAAACCTGCTTTATGGAAAGGAGAAGAAAGGAAAAATATTATTAAATAACTTAGTAAGCCTTTCATCATTTTCTTCATTTTCTCACAATTTTCCTGCGAAATTACAAAATAGTAAATTCATAGATATTTACTCTTCATTCTCATGAATTCAGGATAACATATGAGACAAAGATCGAAAGAAGTGATGATACAATAGACCAAATTGCTTCACTCGCATAACACTTTAGTGTCTTTTGGATATGAAGAATAAAGCTTTCGTTTTTCAATAAAAAACAGCTGAATGCTAAATTAACTCTTTTTTGAAATATCTTTTTCCAACATTATCTCATATAAACCACAACAGACTTAAAATCGAACCATTTATTCTTGAGGAGTTATTGCCTATCATAGAATAGTCAATAGAAACAATGGCGAGGAAATAAATACAGCTAATTTTCTAACTATTTTGCCCTCAAAAATAAATGGAGATAAATACAAACAAATTGTAATTAATAATCAGCAGTCAAAGAACCAGAGAAGATTCAGTAGAATGACTTAGGTCCTGAGAAGTTTATTTCTAAGAACAGTGGAATCAATGGAAAGTGAATATAAGCTAAAACCCAGTGAAAAATTACACTCTTTAAAATGGCCTAAACGAACTACCCTACTCTACAAGTGCTATCATCAGAATCTTAGCATTATTATGGGTATCTCTATGCATGATTTCTAATCTTATCGGCAAATCTGTATAGATTTTTCGGTTGCTCTGAAACTGAATGCTTTTGTAGGCCTAACTTTTCTATATCCATAATCTTCGTAACAATAGAACTCCTACATGATTTGTAATCGTGGGTTTTTTTCAAAGGAGCCTCTGTAGCTATTTCTTTAGAAATCAAGAATTAGAATGAGTGTTAACTGTTTTCCCAAGTCTCTTATCATTAAAAACTGATGCTTCATTGCAGGCTTGCCCAAAGGCATTTCGTATAAAGCCAAGAACAAATCTGTACATGCTATCCTCTAAGAAGCTTCAGTAATATGTGTATCGAAATCTGAATTTTATTTTGAATGAATTAGACACTTAAATAAATTTAGGAATCCACAAAGAAAACATTTTCTTTTTCATTAGGAGAAAAGCTTTTTGTTAAGAGCTATCTTATGAGCTTCTTGAAGGGTCAGCCGGTCTGTATTGAAACCAAACTTTGAATAAATAAATTACTATACAACTTAATTCAACAAAATTCTGTTCTGATAAGCAAGTATTCGTTCTTAGATGTAACAATTTAGGTCCGATTTCAAGATATCTTGAAAAGCAAAACGTATTTGAAGATAATTAACGGGTTCAAAATAATTAATTTATAGGCCATTCTAGTCTATGTTCAACCTCAAGTGAACACGGAATCTTTTGACATTTATAGAGTTGGAGTAAACTCATTCTATAAGATTTCTGCTACCCCAGATGATAACCATATTAAAGAGGGGTTAGGTGAGCCCTCAGCTAGTGTGTTGAATCGAACTTTCTATCTTCAAATTAGGAAGCTCAAATTTTATTGACTCAAATAAATCGTCTAACGCAAAATTATCGTGCATTCAAAAATGCGTATATGTATTAATTTGTCGCTTGCAGTTCAAAATATAGCTTCAAGTGTCTTTGGTCTTTTTGCAGGTAATCTTCATAAGAAGATAGAACACCGGTTTAACACCCCTCTAGGACATCTCTTGAAAATATATTTTATCTCAAGATTCTTGATATCCAGGCTTCAAAACTGGTGACCAGTAAGCAGGACTCATGGTTTGTTGTGTATTTGTATCTCTGGCTATGGCAAAGGGCACCTGATCCTTAGCATAAGTTGGATCTCATTTGTGCAATTTTAAGTCAAAATTTGGGATATTTAATCAGGGTATTAATATATAATGTTAATTTAAATTTGTCAAATATGAAAGTGATGCAGACTTCAAGTCCTCAGGTCCAGTTCACATCACAGTCAGTGAAGCCTGTGTCCAGCACGAACCCATTCAAGGATCTCAGACCAATTAAGTCAATCAGCAAGTCTAAGTTCCCTGTGTTTCTTGCATATTCTGAGAGTCAAAAGAAGTTCTATGCAATGAAAGTCTTCCCCTATGAGAACTATGATATTAGCTTGTATTTCGAGAATGAAGTGCAATTTGCTTCATTCTCCCACCCCAACTTGCTTCCAATCCTTCATGTTCAACCTCTTAAGAAGAATTTCTACGCAGGTCGAGATTTAGATGTCTCTTTCATTGTTACTGAACTGGCACCTTATGGAGACTTTTCAAAACTCTTACTTTCTGAACAATTACCTAAAGACGAAAAACTTGTTAGAACTTTCTTTCATCACTTAATCGAAGCCCTTGAATATCTGCATTCAAATGGATGCGCCCATACAGATGTCAAGCTTGAGAATCTTCTGCTAGCAGAAGACTTTACTTTGAAGCTGGCGGACTTTGACACAGCTATAAGTCTTACTGAAGGAACAATTCCTTCAGTTGGTACTGGCACAAGAAACTTCAGAGCTCCTGAGGTTAAAGCCAGGAAGTGCAAAAGTCCCAAAGCAGCTGATGTATTTTCTGCAGCAATAGTACTGTTTACTCTTCTGACTGGATATCTCCCATACAATGAAGATACCACCACCCAAGGCTATGACCTTGAAAAATTGCTTGTAACTGAAAGCCCTCTCTTTTGGGAAGCCCATAAAGAGATTCATGGAAAGCAACTAGGGTTAAGTGATGATTTTAAGAGAATCTTCACTTGGATGGTACGTGCAGAGCAGTATAGAGCGACTATTGCTGATGTAAAAAAGAGTAACTGGTACCAGGGTGAAGTTTATTCTTCACAAGAGCTGAAGGAACTCCTGAGACCAGTCTTTGGAAACTATAAAAAGCTGTATGAGTAATATTTTAGGCTCAAGCCAATTTGTTTCAATTAGTAATTTTATGGTTGGTCTTCCTTTCTATCTTTAAATATATATGAGCTTATCCTTAAGTCAGTTCCTAAGCCAGAGATACAATGTCCTATAAACTACACTTCCTACCATTAGTTTAAATTAATTGGCCTCTAAATTCAACCAAGTTAAGTTTGCTTCATTGTACTTCCTCTCCAGACTCCTACAGGAAGCTCCTACAAATTCTATGTGAAGCTAAATGTGCATTCTTCATGATAATGGTTCCTACCTTGAATTTCACTCCATATTGTCATTTCTTTTCAAAAGTATTCCTGCTATTTGGTTAGAGTGTGAACATATAATGAAAGTGGTACCGAAGCAAAAGCCTTTTAGAGAAATCATTAAGAGCAGAAATTGTCTGACTGAGTTTTCTTTATCAAGAACTTAGTTTCTTTCTAATTGTAGTCTATTCAAATCGATACAATCTTTCTTATAAATAGAAATTATATAGATAGATATAAGTATGATAGTTACATCACTAATCGTTAAGGAAAAATACTTATCTTCCTTTTAAAGTGTTTTACCTTTCCCTTGTTATGTAATCTTAGCAAAGCAACCTGAAGCAGCTCATCAGGGATTTTATCCAGTCTGAAATAAGGCATCTGTCCCATTTCACGAGATATTTGAGATAATTCTTTTACAAACAAATGAAATCTAATCTTAGTGTCGATCTGAGAAAGCTTCTCCATAAGTCTACTCTCGCCCTTGAATTCTCCATTCATAATGAACATATCCTCAGGCTCAATGAAGATCTTCAATGGAGTATCATAGACATCGATTAGGAAATTGACTACAGGCCAATAGAATAGCACTGAGACCACATAATATCCCAGCCAAAGCCAAAAATCATCAAAATAGTCTGTTAGCTCTAGCTGCACAAACCTGTCCTGATGGGTCCCCGCAGAACACTCTATTTTCATAGTGGAATTATTCACTCTTGCAGTAAAAACTGAGGACACAAAGCTCAATCCCGCACACAAAATCGAAATGATAGCAATCATAAGAATTCTATACCAATAATACCAGGAAGTCCTTATCAAAACTTGAAACTTCAGCATTTTCAAACAAAGATGGGCTTCGGAGATTCCTCTTCTTACAAGGATCATCAACAACACGATAGCGATAGAAATTAAGACAAAATCAAGAGATTTGAACATTGTATTCCCTAAAGTTGAGGTATCATCTCCATTACACTGTACACAGACATGTACTGGCAGGCTCTCCCCTGTCTCTACATCACTGCATCCTGTGATGTAGTACCTATCAAATAATCTTTGGCCTGCTGTAACAAGCATAGGCAGAGCTATTCTTGGAATCCCTCGGATATAGAACCACCAATTGTAGTATCGTTTTACTAGCCTTTGTACGAACCTTTCAATTACAATGTCTTTCTTTATTCTAGGATCATCACCCTTTTCCACTTCTAATAAATCATTTTTCAATTCAGGCTTCATGTTCTTAGGAAACTTGGCCAATATAGGGCTGTCTGAGACTCCCTTTTCGCCTCTTAGGCGCTCAACTAGGCTGGCTCTTTCTTGCTGATACAGGGACATACGCTAAAGAAATTCTGTATCTGATAAATTTTATTTGAATTTTGCAAACAAACAGCCAAGTCAATCCTTAACCCTATGGACTATATTCCCAGGCTAAATTTTGTCTAATAGATGATTAGCCTTTATGCAGAAATAATCCTGAAAAGTGTTAGCAGGGAAGTGTTAGGATAGCCTTAGTTATGTTTTAAAATCTCAGGGAGAACGAATATAAAGATAATAAAGAAAGAGATAGAACAGGAGATAAATTTTATCTGTGGAAAGTTCTCACTATCATTCTCTTTAGTAAAAAAAAAGAAGATTTAATAAACTAAGAAAATTCGATTAAGTCCTTGATTAACTGCTCACTTACAATACATTATCTTTTAGAAAAGCTACAGAATTGAGTATGGCATCAAAGTTCTTTTCAACAAGTACCCTCATTTTCTTCAAGAAAATCACAAAACTTGACGAAGCACTTCTGAGGTATCGAAGCAATCTAGCTCTAATGGCCTCTCTCACAGGAGCCCAAAGGACATATTTAGGCCCTAACAGCATATCCAAAGAAATCTCAGAAAGAAGATTTCAGCTAGAAAATGGAGCCATCCTAAATACTCATCACACTCATAAAGGAGAAAAATCAGAGAATAGAGAGGCAAAGAAGCTTGAAAAGGATTACAAAGATGCCAAGAAAGCTCATGAATCAGGGAAGGCCCATGAGGAAGGTTCAGAAGAATTGACTGAGCATGATAGAGAGGCCCTTAGAAAGGCTGGAAAAGAGGCTGCATCAGCCCATTGGGGAAAGGACTATGTTGGCTCTGAGGAGGAAAACATTTCAGAGGGAGATATCAAGGAAGCTCGTAGTAAAATAGGCAAAATGGGCGCAGAGAAGAGATGGCATCATGAAGAAGGAAGCCAAACTAAGAAGTATGAATCCAGGGATGATGTATCCTCACATGAGAGGAGGAGCACTGCTGGGAAAATGGGAGCCGAAGTTAGATGGGAAAGGAGGCATGGTGAAGAAGGAGAAGAAAAAGAACGAAAGGCTAAGAAACAAGAGTCCAGAGATGATGTATCCCTGCATGAGAAGAGGAGCGCTGCTGGGAAAATGGGAGCTGAAGTACGGTGGGAAAGGAAGCATAGTGGTGAAGTGTCCAGTGAGCCTAAAGAAAAGAAGAAAGCTCAACACTAAGATATATATCTTAGAGTATGCCTACATGCCATTGACATTTCTTGTCTTTGTTATTTAGAATCTGGTTAAGTGTACCGGCATTTCAACTCAAAAACTAACTTAAAATCATCTCTGATAAACTCGCTCTGGATGGGCAGCATGGTTATGACCAAATAGGGACAAAGGAATCCAGATGGGAGATGATTCCTTATTTGGAGTATTTTGATACAATAAAATATATTTTTCTTTTATTTTATCAAAGGTCATATACAAAATGAGCGACAAAAAGGCACCCACATCCTCCGGAGCGGTCGATAGATTCGGATTTAAGGAAGAAAGGTAGCGTCTCTATACCCTCTCTTAACTAATTCAGCAAGTATAACTCTCCTAATGTCATGACTCCAGACAAAATTAAGAGAGACAATGCTCGTATTGAGAAGTGGAGGGCAATGATCCCCAAAATCCATCAACTTATTGCCAAAAAGGATGCCAAGCGTACTGCCTAAATTACCTATCTCTCACCCTCCTAGTTAAAGAAAGAATCCGTAAAGGAATTCCTGATTCTTTCAGGGGCAAGGTCTGGCCCATCCTAGCCAATATAGACATGCTCAAAGCAAAGAGCGATCTCATCTTTGACGTAATAGTCATATTCTCAGAATGTCTTACGCCTACTAGAACCTTGTCAAAGAGACTAACATCCCATCTATGGAAGAAATCAAGAAAGACGTGAATAGAACATTCCCAGACCACTACTTCTTCGCTGAGAAGGATGGATACGGTCAAAAGGCTCTGACTAGAGTTCTTCAGGCATTGTCTCTCACATATAAAGATATGGGCTACTGTCAAGGTCTCAATTACATTTGTGCCTTGCTTGTCCTTTACTGTAATGATGAAGTATAGAATAGCATGGATTCTCCTAACCTTAAAGGAAGCATATTGGATTATGAATAGCTTAATGAGCCAATATAAACTCCTAGATTACTACAGAGATCTTGAATCAGTTAAAAAACCCCTTTGGGTCCTCGACGAGCTTATCAAGCAACATTATCCTAAACTTGCAGCTCATTTGGTAAAGAGAATAGTGAAAAAAATAATGTAATAGGCTGCAAATTTTGTTGAAGGTCTATTATACGGGACTTCCTGGTTCATGACCCTATATACCAATGCCTTGCCATTCAAGTTGGTTGTTAGGCTGTTTGATAGCTTCCTGAATGAGAAGTTTAAGATTGTGTATAGAGTGGCCTTGGCCATTTTCAAGATAAAGGAAAAGGCTTTGTTGGAGTGCAAGTCTATGGATAAAATTATGGATAATTTAAAACAATTCAAGGAACCTGAGTTCCAGGATGATGACCTTTTTATATCAATCGCCTTCAAAATCAAGCTATCCAGAAAGGATATAGAGGTATATATTGAGAAAAGGGAATAATATTTTTAGAAAATTGAAGCAAGGTATGGTGCTCCTGAGCAACCATCCAAGAAGTAAATATTAGGATATCTCTATCTGGTTATAAAACTTCATAAAAAAGTCTGTTAGCATCACTATTTCTATATTTCATCTTTGTCCCTCTGCTATTGTTACCTAAATTACCCAATAATTTGTACCAGTAAATTCCCATCAAACGATCTCTTATCCTCTATTCTTAGATAGTCTAATAGACTAAATGGTCTCATTGTCATATAAAGCCTGTGCTAATTCAGAATTATTTAGTAAACATGCCTAATAAATAATTTAAATGGAAAAAAAGGCCAAAAGAAGAATTCATGTTTCTAACATCCCATACGAGCTCACAAAGCAAGACCTCATAGAGCTTTTTAGCACAGTTGGCCCTGTGCTAGACTGTGAGCTTATTATGGACAAACAAACCAATAAATTCAAGGGTTCAGCCAAAATTGAGTACCCAGATTATTTTACTGCAAAAGCTGCACTCCGCAACCTCAATAGATTTGAAATTAAAGGACGTTTCCTTAAGATCAACTATGCCAATGTGGATAAATCAGCTCCTGACCTCGGATCTATAATTAATGAGGACGATTTTAGCGATCCTGAAGAATTTGAAGCAAAAAATGCAGAAAAAGACCTCGAAGAAGTCACATCAACTCTCCAAAACAACCAGAAGTTCTTCTTATTGGTTGAGCTAAAGCAACTTTGTGATTCCAATGAGGAAGAGTTTAAGAATCTTTTGCGCCAAGATGAAAAAACAGCTCAAATGATCCTAAACCTACAAAAAGAGCTGAAACTTGACCGTCCCAAGACTACCTTTAACAGGCCGTATTATGAGGAGGATATGATGATGAACCAGCAAAATTATAACATGATGAACACCAGTCGTCAGATGAATAGAATGTACCAGCCCACTACAAACAGGCCTATGATGGACCAAATGGGCAGTGCTATGCAGCAACGGGGCAATATGATGATAATGGGTAAGCAGCAAATGCAGCCCACTATGATGGCCCAACAGCAGCAGCCCAGAATGAATCCCAACCTGACTTCTCCCCAGAATAAAAACATGTATGGATATGGAAACCCTAGAAACATGAATATGGCTAATCCACAACAGTTCCGGGGATATTCTGACCCCACTAGCTTCAACAACCCGCAAAATATGTATAATATGAGGCCTGGGGATGGTCAGAATTACCCTCAAATGACCGAATATGACCAGCAACAGCAAGGTCAGCCAAGATATAACCAGCCCAATATTACGCAATATAGTAATGCTGGAGGAAATATGATGTATTTCAATCCCAACCCAAGTAATAGAATGTACTGAGAGACCATTTCTGTGTGTAGTTTATGTGTATTTACATATGATATTGGCTATAATTAATTTGAACTCCAATAACTCTATCAAAACTTTATTAGCCAAGAAACTATTTTGAAAATGATTTAATGATTTAGATAGATCTTCATGAATATTTTTTTTTTTTTACTTGATCACTCAAGAAATAAAGATATCTTTTCCAAAAATTTCATATTAACGAAAAAACAATTCACAAATCCATGGATTGCTTTTACTTACTCAAATCTATAATTCCAAGACCAGTCATAAGAAGCTGGCCCGGCATTTTCTAGCTTCTTACAGAACACGACTCTCCTCTGTCCAGGTGGAACCTCAACTTTCATAGTATCAAGGAAGCTATATTTTTTCAATAGTCTGAGGTTGGATAGGTTCTTAAGGTTAACATCAATCTTCCAAGTTCTGGTTCCCTTATTTTCAAAGTAGGCATAGAGGAGGGGTCCATAGAACTTATGAACAAAGCTGCAATTGTTCTCAACCTGTTTCTTATCAGTGGCTTGTTGTCCAATATTAATAAAGAGCTTTTCCTTGAAATCCTTGATGCGTGGTATAGGCTCAAGCTCAACCTTTCTGTCTGAATAGGTACTAAGAGTGAAGGCCTGTCTCTTGCCATTTCTCCAGGAGACCTTGGTTCTCAAAATGTACTCTCCAGGCTTGAAGGCCAAAACCTTTTTATTAGTCGGGAAAGCGGATCTTCTCTTATCCGAAAATAGTCCTTCATCAAGGTTCTTAGGATCATCCAATAAAGGAGAGTAAGTTCCGTCTGCTTCGATTTTAGCAACAGTGAGCTCAGCAGGAGAATATTTTAATTTAGTCAGCTTAGTGTCTGTTTGGTGGATTCTGAAATAGATCTTAGTGGGCTTTGTGATCTTGAACTTGAAGTATTCTGCGTGTCTGGGATCGCTTTCGACTTCTCTGTAACCGTATTTCCAGCCTTCTTCGTAGCGAGCAATAGAATACAGATCAAAGTATTTCCTAAAGTCTTGAACTGTCATACAGAAGACTCCATCGTTAGATCTTGTGTAGCCAACGATTGCCTTAATTTCGTCAGTCCATAATGGAGAGTCATCAGAGAAGTCACCCTTCCATTCGAGTTCTCCAAATGGATTTCTCAACTTAATAATCCTATATCCACTGACTTCATGCACTGAAAGCAAAGCATAAGCATGATTTTGGACCAAGCCTTCAGGAACCTTGTCATGAGTAGCTGCACAAATAACATAATTTTTTTTGTCTGCCTCAGACAAATACTGCCATATCTCGTCTTCTGTCTGCTCCCAGGTTCTATATCTGATGGAAGGGCAGCCGAGGAGGTACTCAAAGGCATCGTCCATGTATCCACCTTCACAAGCAACATAGTTCTTAAAGATTTTAGCCCAGGCTTTTTCGACCAAGAGAACCCAGAGTTCATTTCCCCTTGGTCTTGAGAAGAGTGGTTGCTTTTGGTTACTGTAATCCACAGGGAAATAATCATCGATGATCACCTCAGTAGGGATACCCTTCACATAGAACTTTAAGCCATAAACTCCTTGGGGGTTGCTTTCTTCATTAACGAAGATCTTTTTAAGTCTTTCCGGAAATTCTGCCAAGGCTGAGACTGCTGAAAGCAGGTAGCAAACTCCCAAGATACCTTGCAAGATATCATTAGGGTCGATGTTATCAAAAAGCTTTATCTGGTTGTAGTCGCATCCGAAGATTTCATGGGGTCTCCTCCAATATGCCAGAACAAACTTGTGATAAAATTCATGGTAGGATTCCAGACAGATTGATTCAAAGTGATGCCTAAATTCAGGGTCGATGAAATTACTGTTGGTTGCCTTGAGCTGATTAATAAGATCAGTAACTTTGGTGCTAACTGGGAAAACGTCTTGTTGGGCGGGAGCATCGTTTTGTGAAGGGCCTCCAGTAATATTAGTATTTGGATTAGGGAAATTGACATTATTGGCTAGCTGGGAAAATGTTGTCTTATTGTCATTTGATTTGGAATTATCAAGCCAGGGTTTAGGGGTGTTATCGTCGTTCTGGGTGGATAGAGTCTCGTTGGAAGTAGGGGTGCCAATGAATTTCTCCTTTTTTGAGCAGTATTTCAAACAGATATCGCTGAAAGTTTCTCCCTTGAGATTTTTGCAATTATAATCAATTGCTTTGCTTGAATGGAGGATTTGCAAGACTTTAGAGTGGTCATTCATAGCTGCGAGCATGGCAGGAGTGTTTCCATCTCTATTGGGAATGTTTAGGATCTCCATGAAGTGTTTATTCTTGTTAAATCTGACCCAGTCAATGAGAATGGGCAGAACATAATAGGCATTATGTTCTGCAGCTGCATGGAAGCAGGTGTAGGAGTCTTCGAGTCTTTGAAGACTTTCCATAGGGGTGAATCCTGCAAGATATTTTCTAACCAAGAAAACGTCGTTCTTCTTGATTGCAAGATGTATGTTTGCCTTTTGCGTACGTGTACACTGGTTGGCGACATGTGGGCTAACCTCCACAGTATGCTGTCCTCTGTCAGCATTGCAGTCTCCACAAATTGGTGCTTGACCCATTTAGTATTAATAAATAACAATTATAGATATCTTTATTTTTGTATGTAGTTATCAGTATTATCTGTTACAGATTCACTGGAATCATTTCTTAAAGACAATAATATCTCCACAATCAATCCTCACACAGGCTGATATACACCAGACTCTAGACTTTCATTCCTCATACTTACAAAAGACTTTTGGGAGAATTAACCTATTTCTTTACTAAGAATCAATTTGTATGAGCTAAACCTCCTCATACCTGTCCAACCAATTTTTTTGGGGCTTTTCTTGACCTCAAATCATATTCTGGGAAGGTCTTGGCAAAATTTAGACTATCTCTCATTATGGTTTTTGAATTTTCCCCCATAGGTTTATTGATACAAAATCTTTTCACCTCATTTTCAAATTATTAGCTGACTAACTCCCCATGATATGCCCCATGGAAGTTAGGAACTTTTAATTTCAGAAAAGAAAAAAGGCTATAGGATTCCAAAATAAACAGGATATTGAACAATATAAATACAATAATATCTTATTATCTCAGGACAATTGAGACTTATGATTGAAAATTTGTTATATGAAATTCCTCCCTTTATAGCTTACAAGTCAAACAATTTATCCTCATCTTCAATTCTAAAAAACAATTAATTAAAACTCCTCAAATTTCTTACACATCGAAATCTATTTCATTGTCTTCCTCACTAGTTCCCTGTGTACGTCCATAAGTCATTCCAGAGCTCTTCTTATTATTCTTAGCCTGTGGTCCTTTAGAACCAGCCAATCCTTTTGTATCTTTGGGTGACACTAAGTCACCAATTTCTAAAATAATTACTCAAAGAAATCTCTATTTACTTTGTTCCTTCTTAAAGACAATAGGCTTAGGATCGCTAAGGGGATCATGATCAAGGCTCAAGCTGTGCTGACTTGGATCAGTTTCTTCTACCTTCTTTCCACTGTCAATTTTGAAGATGTCCCTAACACTGCTAGCCTCGATGCTCTTTTTAGTAGGCTCAAGAGCATGGCCTTTTTGGATACTTCCTCTCAAATTTCCTGCATCCATATCCTCAACAGTAAGGACAGCACCCTTTCTATCACTTTCTAAGGGTTTATTGATGGGTCCCTTGGATTCAAGCATCTTGTCAGCAAAACTGTCAAAGAATTTCTCATTATCAAAGTTCTGGTTAGGCTTGCTGGGCTTCTTGCCTGAGGTATTCTGGGTTCTGAATGTATTCTCAATAATTCTCTGTTCATTCTCTTCTATAAATTTCTTGAAGTCATGTTTCTGCTCCTCTTTCTTACTCTCAAGCTGTCTCAATTCAGCCGAATGGAAGTTCAGGGGTGGAGCAGGGTGGAAGTCTGAGGAATATGTCTTCTCATTATTGAAATTATGCTCAAGGAAGGTCTTGAACTGAGGAGAAGGTTGCTGCATAATGTTTGCAGGGCTCTTTCTTTGTAGGTGGGAGGTGGCATAAGTGGGCTCCATCAAGTAACTCATAAGCTCCTTTTCCCTCTTATTCTTAAGTTCCTGGAGCTCTCTATCCAACTCATTGAATCTCCTAATAGGATCGGCCTTGTCGAGGCTGCTATCTAGGAGACCCATTCTATCGTAATTTCCTGAGAAGGATGCATTTAAGGCAGTCTGTTGCTTGGACATATGGCTCTGATTCATTGAGAGATCCTTCTGGATTCCTATCTCAGTAACTGGAGCGTGGTGGAACTTCACTGTATTCAGCTCGTTCTCAAGCTCCATGATTCTTTTTCTCAATGCGTCTCTGTCCTTCTCAAGCTTCTCAATTTCTTCTTGGTACATCTCAATTTCTTTAATGAACCTTTGATTGGATTCAATCTGTTCTCTCTTTCTTTGCTCAAGCATATCCTTGTATTCCTGAGCAGCGGCCTTGTGATGGGCGACCTCCTCAACATAGGCCTGAATCTGGGTGTCATACATCCTCATATGGTTCTCATCCTTCTTCAAAGAAGACTGAAGATGCTCAATTTGGTCTCTCTTCTTGTCCAATTCGACCTCCAATTGTCTCTTTATCTCTCTCAATTGCTTGACCTCATCAAGGAGTTGGGCATTCTCCTCAAGAAGTCTCTTTGCTTGTTGCTCATAATTCTCAGCTGCCTCCTTATATTGCTCAAGCTTTCCAGCCTCAGTCTCCAGCTTGCTCTTAAGGGAGTACAAGGTATTTCTATCATTCTCCATCTCCTTCATAAGTTCGACCTTGGTACTAGCAAATTAAGAGGGAAAAATAGATAATTATTACGCAGCCTTAGTATCAGCGATTCTGTGGCGGAATTCTTCTCTTTGAGCTTCAATTTCTTTCAGCTGTCTCTGGAGATCCTTCTCAAGGTTTGCGACTCTTTCCTTCTGGATTTTGAGATTTTCTCTCTCAAGCTCGACCTGCTTCTGCCATTCTTCTTCCTTCATCTTATAGACTTCCATTTCCTTAAGGAAGTTTTGTCTATAGTTGTAGGAAGTGTCATCAAGGTGCTTTAATTGCTGTTTGCATCTCTCGATGGTCTCCTTTTCTCTTTCTCTAAGTCTATGCATCTTTTCCATGTAGGCCCTGTCCAACTCCTCCCTGTATTGCTCCATCTTGTGCCTGTATTTCTCGGCCTCTTCAAGTCTAATATTGGCAATTTCAAATTCCTTGATTCTTGCGATCTAACTTTTTAGCCAAAAATTCAAATTTAGGTTACTTCAGCAGCCATCTCAGCCTTCATTCTCTTGTCATATTCCTTCTTGAAGTTATTGAACTTCTCCTCCAGGGTCTGCTGACTTGTGATCCTCTCACCTTCCAACTTCTGGAGGTACTCATAGTCAATATTTCTCAATTTCTCTTCAAGCCCGATGTTTCTGCCTTCAAAGTCTGTCTGGCATGAAGAATTAACCTTTGCTTCCTTATTCTTGGACAAGGACTCAATATAGTCAATAACAATATTTAAAACTGGTTTGTCAGGGTCGTCCTTAGCAATGTGGGAGAGCCTTAAAATCTCAGCAATTTCGCTTCTGGTGAGAGTGTGGCTGGTGTGCTGAGCTTCGGGCAAAAAGACGGCATTGGAATAGTTAAAGCCACTTTTTTCCAGGAATTCAGATACTATACTAATTATTAGTCTCCAGCTTAGAGGGCTTGAGACTGTTTTGTTGAGGGTATTGTAATTCTCTATGGAGTGAGGCTTTAGCTAGGGAAATTTTACCTTTGTTTGAGATATCCCTTAAGGCCTCCTTCTTTTGAAGTTTTTCAACTATGCTAAATCTCATTTGGGTCTAGTGGGGTTTAGTGAGTGGGAAATGAGAGGGTACCTTGAGGTTATCGAGAAGACCAGCCTGTTTGAAATTTGAGTAAAGTTTTTCCTTGAAGAACTCAACTTCCTGATCGTTATCTGTCATCTTGGTTTGATTTTTCTTTAAAAATTAACTGAAATAAATAATCAAGTTTTTATAAAGAGTAAAGAATAATGAAGGTTTTGCCACTTTTGTCTTGGCCCTCTTCGTTATGTTAGATATGACTCAATACCCCTACCCCTACACCTGCTATTACGACGAGTAGCCTGAATGGAAATCGATGAAGTGGGCTGTCCTATGTCTTATGGAACTTATAGGGTGGAATGGAACGTCAGAAACTGCTTGGATTGTGTTGAATGCGAAATTGCTTGCGGTTATTATTGGCTGTATCCAGAAGAGTATCAGCCTAACTAACTTCATTTTTTTCTGTGTATCCTCCTGGGCAAGCTCTATAATTTCATCTTGAAGATGCTTGTCTTTACTACGTATTATGATGCTAGAGATGCCTCAAATATTCTAAGGAAAGCTATCAGAGGAAAATTGATATAATCAATAAGATTTGATTTATTAGTGTACAAATTTCAGCATTAACCATCTATCAAATCTAGAAAATTCAAAGACTTACAAAACCTAAGGCATCAAATATAAGAGTAGCAACAGTGATTAAAAAAAGGCATTGCCTAGTGAACCACTAAATCCAGAGAAATTGGAATCTTATATCATTTAGGAGAAATTAATTATGATCTTGATCTTGGTCTGATTACGTTTTAGTATCCATTGATCTTATGAATCATTATGATGAATATACTGAAAATAATTTCATTAAACAAGAGATAATCCACTTGTTTAGTAGATATTGACTAAAAAATAATTATCAATTCGAAACATTCCAAATCTTTGATTGAGGCCGCCGTGTTTATCATATTGGATCAATTTAGCTCCTGATTGATGAGTTGATCCTGGAATATCAAGGTATTTCCCACTGCCTCTGTTCTTAATCAAATAAACTCCAGGGCTCACCCATTCAGCTGACCAATGTTGGTAAGGATTAAACTCTCGGTAATTAATATATGATGTTACGATACGTGCCTCATTATTGTTACTTTTACCTTCAACTTCTAAGCATTGCTGATAAGCCAGTGAAGTTTTTATCAAGAAATAAGTGTCATCAATAAAGTAAATTTGAAAGAACTGATTCCAAGCCACCCTAATTTGCAAGGCCATTGGATAATATAAGCGCCTGGAGTTACTGCTCCACCCTCTATATCCAAGCACTGAGAGGTATGCATAGGCCTGATTTGAAGATAGCCAGGGTAATGGCTTCCAAGCTGGGCTAATGAAGGCTGTACTTGTGGAAGCTGTGCCTCTGAAGGCTGTAAGTGTTGCTTCTCTTTTTTCTTGCGGGTTGTTAAGCCAGAAGCCAAGCAGAGGAAAAACAAACAGACTATCAGGAGTGTCTTTTTCTCATCTTTCCTCAAATATATCGACTTATTATTATTATTATCCTTATCATCTTGAGACTTAAATATGAAATTATGCGTTAATCAATGATCGTTTAACATCGTTTAACATATTGTATTACTGATTCCCAAAAATAGGATTTATTATACATTTTCCTCTATTTTTAGCAATGTTTACCTATATACAAAATAAACAGACAACAAAGGTGGAAAGGATAATGGTCAGCGTTTGTGGCAGGAATTGTATCAAAGGAACATGCTTCATTCACTCCATAGTATTGTCTGCAAGTAAATAATAGTTATAGGGCTTTTCAGAGATAAGCTTAAAGTCCCAATCAAAATTTATTTAGCTATTAAATTAAGACTATGAACTCTATCTTTATGATTGACTTAGAAAGTTCGATTTTGAGGTGTCGTTTCCCTTTAAATTTAACAGAGTGAGAAAGAAACATAACTCTTTTCATATTCAACAAAATCCTCGTACTTAATTTATTGTGCTTGGTTTGATGATGACATCAGCAGGAAGCACTTGATTCCTAATGATTACCAAATGAGATCATTTCTTCTATTCTTGCTAAATTTAAATCGAACGAATTTAATAAAAGTTTATAATAAATCAGGTTCTAGATCTCCATTCCAAAAGAGACTTTACTGCTATTAACAGTGGACTCATTGTATAATGAGTATTCTATATGCAAAAATGCTAACTTACCTAACCACAATTAACATATTTCCCATATAAAAGATGCTTAAATAAGGATTGGTCTGCTCATGTTAAAATGTAGCTTATTATTGAATCTAGCCTTGCTTACTAATGCCTGTTGGGTTGTGTTTCAACATGATTTGATTCATTGACAAGGGCTGTTGTAATTACTTATTGGTTAAAATGTAAATTTCTTTTCTCAAGAAATTCGAATACTATAATGGCTATTTCCTCAGAAAAATTGAAGAAAGCAATGATAATACAAAGTCTTATTGATAACATACTTCTGATTTTGAGTTCAGATCTATTGCTTATTAACCTAACTATCTATCTCTATTGTAATTTCATTAAATAACAGATATTTTGGGCATAATGAGTACATTCATCTTTTTTATTTCTCCATGTACTTAATTTCTCTATACATACAACTTTCCAGTCAGTGCAGATTTCATGGAAGAAAAATCTTAATTCTAGAAAAAGTTTAAGCCATTACTATTCATTGACTAAATGGTGATCCTTCCAGTAAAGCAGCTACCTAATCAAATTTATTCTTACTCAATATTAACATGTAGATCCAGATTTCTTTGATATCTATGAATTATTCCAAAAATAACTCCTGAAGAAAAATGCTTTTAGAGCAAAAGATTTAATTAATTTCTAACTCTTCTAATGCTTATAGCGTTCAATTTTATTTCATTTTCATAAACCTCTCCTTGTACTCGTATTTGAATATATTTCAATGTGATCTAAAAGTCAAGTTTTTAAATAATCCTTGAGTGTTGTTATTCCAAAATACAGGCAAGCATCAAATCTTTAAAAGGTCCTATTCTTTCAAGATTTAGATCTCTAAGGTAATTTTTTTGCTTAGAGTTTGAAAAATAGTTGATTTATAGAGTATGGAGTGAATGATAACGAATAAAATCCAAGGAATATGGACAGATTTTCAGGAGGTAGGTTTGCTTAAGGCCTTAATAAAATTCCAAGTTAATAGGGTTAGTATTTTGCTATTTTTCTTGATATCTTAGTTTGATTTTCTTTTAAACTTAACAGCAAGGAATTAATATATTTATTAGACAATTTATTTCAAAGAGAAGTTTCACTATGGTAAAGCCTTTCTTCCTGTTTAAGACCCCTAGTCCGAAGTCGAAGAGACCTTCAACAGAATAAAGACCCACAAGACTGTCACTAGCATAGTCATCTGTACCCTCGCCGGAAAGATTATTAGAAGCCACGTGACCGGACAAGAAGATGCTAAGGCCATTGCTGAATACATCCCTCACTTGACCATCAAGGCAAGAAATACAATCAGAGATCTGGACCCCTCAGTAATAGATTGTTCCATTTTGGTTAAGTGTATAGAATGATCTGACTTTTTTGAGAATTAAATCAAGAAACTTTGAAGTCATGGTTGCCCCAGGTAAAACCTCTTGAAACAGGGAAATAATTATCCTAGATAAAGAATACTTGCTCATTGTGTTCCAAGGAAATAAGGGAGATAAGAAGGATGACGATATGAGCTAAATTGCGCCCATATGGGAGATCCAAAAACATTTTTTGAATTAAATCTCTATGATATTGTGTACTTGTGGGGAGCTTAAGTATACTTCTCTTATGATGCCGATGTCCTGTCTTGACGAATTCTCCTCTAAATCTCATCCTTTGAGTGTTTAATGAATAGACCTAGTTCAATAGACCGTCTATATATGCACTAGAAATTTAAAGCGAAGCTATAAATAGGATCTAGAAACTAATCTTCTCATGAAAATATATGGTAATTAACGTCTAATAGGGGCTAATTTGAAGAAATGAGGACAGCCCTCTCTTGAATAATCTAAATTAATATTTTATTGAAACAACTCTTTATAGAAACTGAAACATGGCACTACTAGGAAAGCTTCTTAAGGGTCGTACTACAAGGGTATATTAGCTCACCTCCTACTCTTATATTTCCTCTTAGGCTGGAGCTCAAAAAGCCAGAAATATCAAAACCAGGACCATTAACAAAACTCAACAGGAATATGACAACGAGATGAAATTATCCAAGATAAGGAGAGACCATCTCAAAGTAAGCCATTTGTCCTCATAGTTTGACATACTAGAACGCAATTGCTGAAGAAATGAAGCTCGTCTCCTACAATAGGAAGAAATTATTAACGAATTGGAGAAATATCATGAGAATCGCCAAGACTGAGGAGCTTAGAAACCAAATTGAGGTCTATTCACAAAACAATGCTAGAGAACTTGACTCCAAAGAGGCCTTCCTCCAGATGCTCGACAAGAACCTCGATGAAGCTGATGAGCAATACCAAATGGCCCTCAGGAACCACCTTATCCATCTCAACCAGCTTATTGCCCTCCAAGACAGCAGACTTGCTGCCTTACACGAGGAATTCGAAAGGGATGTCAAGATCCTCGTAGATGAGTTTGAACAGGTAATTTCCCCAGAGCCCAAGAGTCTAATATTTTCCTAGGAGAAGCAAGAGATCAAGGCGATTCATGAAAGACAAGTCACAGAATTGAAGAATATGATGGCTGTTGTCTCTGAAGACGACAAGATTAAGTCTGACTTGGCCAAGAATGAATTCCAAGCTTTCAGAGAAGAAGTCAAGAATAAGAACATGGAAGAACTTGATACCATCAGGGCAATATTAGAAGCAAAGCAAAGAAGACTCAACACTGACTTGGAAGCCCTTCACCAGAAATATACTAACGATACCCAGACCCAGTAATCCTTGTAAAAAGAGTCATAATCTTTTAGTAATTTGGACCATGCTCACTTGTTCGCTAAGAATAAGGACACTACTAAGGAAATTGATAGCTTGGTCAAGGAAATTGACAGACTTAAGATCAAGATTGAGCACATGAAGCTCAAGATCCACCAGCATACAAAGGAGTCCAAGAAGAGAAATGATGCCCTTAGAAAGGAAAAAGAGAATATGCTTAGGAACTATCAGGAGCTTAAGGCCAAGATGATGAAGTTCAGAGAGGATGAAGTATCGATATGAATAATTTTCGTAACGAAATTAGGCTAATAGACTTGCTAAGCTTGCCATGAACAGCAGAAATGCCGTGCAGGCTCTTACTGAGAAGATTACTATTGGAGAGAGAATCCTTAAGACTGCTGAGCTTTGCAGAAGATTGGAGACTGAGAGAGAAAAGGTCATTCCTTTCTATGAGAGCACTGTCAATGATCATGATATTCCTGAGGACTTGAAGAATGAATTCAGAGGTATAATTGCGGAAATATGTCATTAAGTGAATAGAAATTACACCCGAACAATATGCTGAATGGAGTTATCTGGATAACTTCTATAAGAGATATAATAAAGTTGCTTTGGATAAGATAGCCATAGAGAAACAGAAGGAGCAGCTGGAGAAGGAGAACCAAATCCTTAAGACCATGCTCAAGCAATATTTGGATGGTATTTCTGTTAACGATGAAATCTTGAAGGCTCCCAATCCTTTGTTGGTGGTTAACGATAAATTGGATATTAAGAAAATCCCTATCGAGAAAATGGCTCCCTCAAATACTGTTATCGAAGGTGCCAAGGTCTACAATCACTACAGAATGCAAAATGCCAATTAAGTGTATATTGATGTATTCCATATCTCAGTAGATTTACAGATATTCTTGTATTGCTTCTTGCAAAGTATCGAAAGAAAATTCTTACCATGCTCAGAGCATCACTGTAAATAGATTCTCTTATTGAACATAGCTTCAATCTCTGATAGAACATTATTGGCTGTATCTCAATCTACAATCTGCATCTCCTTCAAGCGCTTAAAAGGGATTTATTGTTCGATATAAGCTTCTTTGCCACTGTTCTGAGGTAATTGGAAAAGATTAGGTGAGTTTATGCTTTTTATCAATTTTTTCAAAAAAAATTATTGCGCAAACTGGGTACATTAAGAATGCACTCCAAGAACCTCAGCTCATCCTGGAATATTTATTGCATCTTCTCCAAAAAGAGAGATTACCCAATGAAGTCACTTCTCAGCTGAAAAAATATTAACAAATGCTTCGGGACTGACTAGTCATCTTATAATTAGTCTTCATTCTAGTTAATAATATTTATCTTATAATTGATGGAGCCAGAAAATATCAAGAAAACATTTGGCATTACAAATTATGGTCATTTGTACACAACAGGATCGGATGAAGCAAACCAGGATACATCTCTCAAGATCATGCCTCTCTTTAATGTAACAAGGAAAGCTAAAGATAAGAGCAAAGACTATTTAGAACAATTGAAAAGGTTAGATCACCCTTATCTTTCAAAGGTGGTCCATGGAGATTTCAATGAAGATGGTGACGTAGCAATTGAAACAATTCCTGCCTTTGGTAATCAATTGATATCATCAGTCTGAAATTGTAGAAATAAGCCTTCGAGCCTTGATTAAGCAGCAAAACAAGAAACCATTCACTGAAAACACAATTGTCGAATGGTTCTTAGGATTAGCTTCAGCTCTTCAATATTTACACAAGGCAAATATTTTCCACAATGACCTAACACCCAGGAATATCTTCTTGACCCGTGATAAGCGACTTGTACTTGATTATCTAGGCTTTGAAGATGTTCTGTCTGAGGTAAGAAAAACCATGTCTCTTAGGATGGAGTATCCTAAGTACATTGCACCTGAACAAATTGAAGCAAAATCAAGGGATCATAGATCTAATCTTTGGTCCTTAGGGGTTATACTTTATGAGATCTGTGCGCTCAGTTATCCATTTAATGATGATTCACTCGATGAGTTATATGAGAGTATAAGAAACTGGGAATACAAAAACTTGAACAATTACTCAGAGGCTCTCAATAAGCTTATTAATTCGCTTTTGCAGGCAAACCCCGAAGATAGAATTTCTCTTCACGAATTACTACAAACCTTGGAATTCATCTCCTTGGATAAGAATAGATCTTCATTGCTAATAGATCAAAAACATTTGGATCACAAATAATTACTTATTACTAGCAAAATAAATAACCTACACTAAGTCTATATTCGTTTATATGACTTAAACCCTTAAAAATAAATCCCTATACTAAATATTCAATAGAAAAAAAAAATATTAGAATACATTCAAGACATTTTTAACAATTGTGACATTATTAAAATAGATTTGAGGGATTATTCATACTAGGAATATAGAGCATGTACAATACAGAAGAAACACAAATTCACAGAGAATTACAAAAGACTTTAGGTCTATAAATTAGAATGACGATTAGCTAATCTATCTTGAACTGTATAGAAAGGATCAGAATATAGCCTTCTGCAAGCAGGAAGAAAAACAGCAAGTCTATTCCTTGTCCCAAAGAGATACATCAGTCTCTCGTTTATATATTCTTTTTTGTTTGTCTGCACAGTCTTATCCGGAATTGCTATGGCGATTTGACTAGGGTGATCCTCGTTGGAACCTACAGTAGTGTTTGTAGGCCCATTGGCTCTTTGCCCTTTCAAAATGTCAATGATATTCTCTCCTCTCATTGCATTCGACCTATTTCTCAAAAAAATTAAAAGTAATCAAGTACCATGACCAGACTGCAAAGCAAACAATTGACAATCCTTGGACACCACAAAGGAAAAAAATGATAATAAAAATAACCTTAAGGCCCTGGTTTCTTAGGAGAAAGCTTTCAAATCATACCTTCAACTTATTATGGATAACCACTGGCAACGCCCAGGCAGCAAAATTTAGGCAAGTCAGCGATAAATAAAATAGAAACAATAGGAAATATCTGTGATTTTGATACCCAACGCAATTGTTGATCCAGGCTACTAATTTAGGGAATTATCGGGCATTCTTTACGACAATGATGATCCATATTGATTACACATTTATTGCACATAGAGCAATGATGGACACCCTGAGGCTTGGGCCTTTGGCAGATAGTACAGGTGATTATTCCCTCTTTATCCCTCAAATTATTGACTGCATCCTATTCGCTTTTTACATTATTTCTTCATATTACCTGATAAATTTTATCTTTTGTAGTGCCAGGAGATGTAAGGAAGGCACAGAAATAATTGAAGAGCATATTTCCCAGAATGGAATAGATAAAAATATACATGACCTTGAAATGAGAACTGAGAAATTTGTTTTTACTATCAATAGGCCTTTTGATGTTTCTTCTTTGTAGAATTTCTGCATTTCGGTGTGGACTGAATAGATATACAAGCCCACAAGTCCAAGAAACACAAAGCACAGGAAGTTTCCGCATGATTTCTTAAAAATCTTTGAGACTACGACACAAACTTTCGCACAACAGGTTCTGAAGCCCATCAATAAAATAGCAAATAAAACTTAACAAACTTTTTCCCTTACCAAAAATAGCACTATGATCAATTGTAAAAATGGCAACCAGAAACCTAGTTAGTTAGTGCATTCTTAGTATTAAGTGCTAACAGTGATAAAGCGAAAAAAGATGTTCTTGCGTTAGGCAAGGAGAAGGTCCATGCAGAGGAAAAAAGAAAAGGAGTATTTTAAAACTGATCAGGAGGAAATTAGGCGAAATTAAGCAATAGGAGGATATTCAGTTGATACAATAAAAAGCGTTAATGGCGTTTAGGAAAATTAAGAAGATATCAAAGTTCTATGTTCTCATTTTTATTTCAATATTTAAAACATGTAATTGAAGCAGTTACATGTCTCAAAACTCCTTTGAACAATTTAAAAAGATAGAAGAGAGTCTTCAGCACATCCAGGACAGTATATTGGAAACATTGAAATGGACTGACATAGACCAAAGAAATATAATGACCTCCACAGAAGATGTCTCAGCCCAAATCAAGACAGCCCAAGATTATTTTGAAACAAAGAGATTGCAGAAAAGGGCACAGATCGAGGAGAAATATGCAGAACTTGAAAGGCAGCGTAAAGCTGAAAATCAGCATCAAGCAGAACTCAGGAATTCTCAACTGCAGGAGGAGGATCCGCGACTTACAGCTGACAGATTTTCTGATAACTTAGAAAGAAAATTAGCAAATGCCTCTCAGATAAGATTAATGCAGAATCAGGTTATTAACGAAGAGCAGTCTACAAATGCATTGAGAAATATCGAGGAAATCACTCAAGACTTAAAAGAAATAGAGGAAGGGAAGACCTTGCACAAAGACGAAAGTAATATTAGTATGGATCCATCATCAGCAAAACGAAGTAGGGCTGAAGATTTGGGTGAGCAGGATGAGGTACTTCATGAGCAAGACTTGCTAAAGAACGAAGAGAAAGACCACCCAAATACTCCAACAGAAGACCCAAACAGACAAAGTCAATAAGGTCTGAATGTGGCAGAGAACTAGTCTGAAGTAGATGTATTACTAAGATAATTAAAAGAGGAACAGATGAAATTCTGATAACTGTAGGTATGATATGGTAAATTACACGTACAAAGTTATGAGTTTCATTTTAAATGTTGTTTTCAATATTATGCAATTCTTATAGAAAAGTCTGTCAGACAATTTATGTAACAAATCAAATTAAAATAAATTATGCAAGCACCTTTAGTCAAGCGCAGAAGTTTAGAGCTTGTCGATCCTGACCTGCAGGAGCAAAGTTCAGAAATCTACAAAGAACCATGCAAGAAGGTCAAGAAATGCCTGAGCATTGATATTCCAGAAGGATTCTCTGACGATGTTTTCACTCCAAAAATATCTACATCTCGCCCAAAATCAGCCCAGTTCTCATTCTCGACAACTGAAAGCCCTCAAACATGCAGATCATCAACTTCCACTCCACCCAGATTTGCAGGAACCTGTCGAGCCGGATTCTCTTTCCCAAAATATATACAAGAACATGATTCAGAATATGATGATTTTTACCGAGAGGGCGAATTTTTCAATATAACTATGAAAAAATGTAACAGAAGGATCCAGGAAGACAGGGTAAGCTATTCCAGTATATTCCATGCTAATTTATTCTATAGGCAGCTTTTGAAAGAATCGTAGAAATGAAAGAGAAAACATCCTTCTTCGGAGTATTTGATGGACATAGAAACTCATACTCCTCCGATTTCTTACAGCGAAACCTTGCTAAAGCTATCGTAAACCACCCTAGCTTCTACACGAAACGCTCAGAAGCTATAAAAGAAGGTAAGCATTCAAATAATTATTTTTCAATTCTGATTAAGTCTTTCTTAAGTTTGAATTTCTGTTTCATTTTTTCCTAATAAGTTTCATTTTTATTAATTTCAATAGCCTTGTATACCTTGGATCAAGACATATGCAGAAATCAAGAAAAGCTTGACATTGGAGGTGGAAGCACTGCTCTTTTTGCCGTAATTGGCGAGAACAAGATGCATATTGGCAACATTGGAGACAGCAAAGCCGTAATCTTCAGAGACGGTGAAGCCCTCACTCTCACTACAGAACACAATGCAAATAATAAAGAAGAAAGAAGAGACGTTGAGAGCAGAGGTGGCTGGGTGTTCGAAAAGAAAGTCAACGAACATACCAGGTATCTTGTGCAGGGTGCTCTTGAAGTTACCAGATCTCTGGGAGACAGGATGTATAAAAAGTACATTACCTGTGAACCAGAGATTGTGGAATACGAATTCACCAAAGATGATGAATACATCATTCTTGGCTCGGACGGCTTTTGGAAAGTAAATTAAATTTATTTGATTTGCTAATTCTTTAGGAAATTTCAGAACAAGAAGTATCTGATTTAATAAGGGCGCATGGAAAGACTGAAGGGTTATCTTGTTTCTTGGTAAACGAGCTTATCAAGAGAAAGAAATATCTTGACAATATAACTTTGATTGTAGTAGACCTGAAGTCTCTACAGGAATACAGAGCTAAATTACAATAAAGCTGCAGATGTGGATCGATTATTGATGAACACTGCTAAATAAAACCAACGTTAGACACTTTACTCTGTTTACATTGTTTCTTTAAAATGCTTTCAAAGCAACTTTGTGTTTAGTCGTAAGTCAATTGTTTGATTCGATGTTTCATGTATTCCTATGCCCTACTGTACTTTTTGTTCTTTTCTAAAGAGCCGCCCGATATTGTCGCAAATGTCACAAGCTTTGCTGCAATATAAAAAGTAAGTAGGGTTATATCCAAAAATTATTTCACAAAGAATCGACAAAATAATTGTTAAGTTAACGGTTTTATAAGGACTCTCTTAGTATTACAACTGAATTACAACACAAAAAAATTTATATAAAAAACACAATTACTTCTCATTTCTCTTTTTGAATATCGAAATTGCTGTGGCAATAAACTCAGTAAACACATGAACCAAATTCTCCAGAGGCTCATCTATAGCTATAGCTGTCAATACATCATCAAATCTTTCTCCAAGATCCTCCTTCTTTGCTCCTTTCGGCTTCACAACCAGCTGGAACACTCCCATGACAGTTTCATCTTGTTGCCTACAACTTTTAACCAGAATCTATAGTAAGTACCCATAATGCCAAATAACTGGAGCATACATAACAGGCAGAATTGAAGAAAGATCGACCAAAGGATTATAGTCCTTATTAGACTGGACGTCTGACATAACAATTTTCTTCTTAGTCTTATAAGCTACCCCGGAGATTCCTGTACTAACACTATGCCTCTTGCACCTATATTCATAAATAAAGGGTGAAAATGAATACTCTTGTTGGGATAGATAAACTACAAATTCATCATTCTCGACTAAAATAATTCTAGTGGCTGAGACACCGAATATTTTATATGCCCAGCTCTTCACGGTCATGGCCAGGTCCATCATACTTGTACAGTCTGTGAAGGCTATTAAGGCTTCTGTTAGCATTTCTCTCATCCTGAAAAATAAGAAAAATCGTAATTCTTTTACTTTATAAGCTGAGCGATGCTGTTTTCTTGATTTATCTTCTGCAGCAAAAGAGCCACGAGTTGGCTCATAGCAAGTCCGAAATACTCATCATCGAAACCAAAATGTGAGTCCATGATATTACTTATCTAAGAAAATTAGCATATTAGCATAGTTCTGTTACTTCCAATATGGCTACAATCTTATCATGGTTATTCTTGACGGGAATGACTAGGGTATTATCGACTTTATATTTTCCTTCGGGCATTGTAAGCTCACATATTATATTATTGGTCATATTTCTCTCTATAAGATAAAGGAATTATACCAGAGACAATACTGTTATATGGTTTTCCATTTTTAATAACTTCGCTAATCAGTCCCTTAGTAGACAGACATCTGAGCTCCTGTCTAGCAGCATTGTGAGTGTAGAAAATACCTGTTGACTAGGAAATTAACAAAATAAATTTCAATATACCCCATCTGGGACCCAGACATTAAGGTGTTCTGAGGCGAAAACATGCTTGAAGTACTTATTCATAAAGATCATTGCTTCACGAAGATCCTTCATTTTCAATAATTCTAATGATTCTCTCAAGAAGAAATGAAGCTTTTCGGCAAATTCCCTGTTACTAACAAGTTGATTTGTCACCAGTAACAAGGCTTCTTGCCTGTCTTTATCATTAGACATATTCTTGATCTGTTCAAGGAATATTCCTCCTCCTTGTTCCATAATATCATTCAACAATTCTAAGACTCAGAAAAATCATTTCTTCAATACCTGCATAATGGAATTTAAGGGAACTTGTTCTAAAATCAAGGGTAGGAGGGATACTAGTATTGTGTAGCAGACTTAGAGTCTGCTCTGGAAGACCTATTTCCGCAAATAGGTTTTTCTCTAGTTCCTCAGTTGTGCTTGTAGCACCATGACCCTTTCTAGTCTTCATCATATTCTCTAATTTCTTAGTTTGTCTTATAATTTTGGTCTTCATCTTTGAAAGTTCATCCTTGGACTTCTTGAGTTCTTTATTCTTGGCAAAGTCCTTTCTCTTCAGATCCTCATTTTCTTTAACCAGTTCTGTAATTGCACGGCGAAGTTTATCCTTATCCAAAGAGACCTCTGCCTCTAGGATAAGCTCTATTCTCTTTTCGAGTTTTTCAATTTTCTTCTCAAGTTCTTTAAAATTAGGCAGGCTTGGATAATCGCATACCAACATTTTTGCTCTTGGCATTCTCAAGCAATTTATCACTATCTGCCAGTTTTTCCTGAAGTTCATTTCTGAGTCTTTTTACGTAGTTTAACTCCTCTTGCTGCTTCTTGACCTGATCCATAAGCTTGTTATAATCAGATTTCAGCTTAGCGAGTTCCAGCTGCTTCTTTTCATTTTCTCTAGTCTTGAGACCGAGCTAGAGAGCTTAGAGACTTTCAGAATTTTTATACTTCAATTTCGGTCTTCGAAGCGTGAGTAAGCGTGGAAACAAGCTCATCCAGAGTCATCTTAAGCTTCACAAATTCCAATTCGTTTAGTCCTTTGATCATTCCATGCTCGAGGAAGCCTGTTAGTCTTGCAAGGGAATTGCATCTTTCTCTTAATATCTTTGGAAAATAAGGAATGGTTCAATCTTATGTACTTTATAGGCTTCATGCGTTTTGATTGTTAATCCCATGAGGATCTGCTTTTGTTTCTCGGGGTCGTCCTTTTCGAAATCCAGGATATTCAGACTCATTTGTGAGTCATAGTCAAGAAAAGATTTGTTCAAAGCATTTCTGCTTGCTATTTCTTTTTGCAATTCCTAAAATCAAGCAAAAAATTCCCAGAGCTTACGTTAACTTGTTTCCTTAAGGATTCTATCTCTTTGTCCTTTTCTGCCAATTGATGCTTATATTTAGGTGACAATAACTATAAATTCAGCCATATTAAAATTCAAATACGTCAAAATTCGTTGTCAATGGTCTCACATCCGTAAAATTCCCCATTGTAACAGCCTGATGAGTCTGATAGGGGTCATCTTTCTTATATGAGGTGAAACTTCCGGCTGTCTGAGGATGATTACTACTATATTCCCGACTATCAAACTCTGTTCTATATCTATCAGCTACACTATTAGATCAATTTCGCTTATCTATACTTGTTTCAGGTGGTTGTTCGTGTTTCTCCTTGGATTTCAAAACTAAAGTTCAATTTGGAGTGATTTTAGTTACCTGATGGAGGCTGACTGCTCATGAGGAGTCTTCCTCTAAAAGCTCTGCCCACATCGTTGAGAGTCTTTTCTAAAACTGAAGGCTCTGTAACCGAGGGGGCATTCTTCAGTGGTTTGAGCCTCAGACGTTCCTGACTTTTACTTTTGTGAAAATCCATAACAGTTCTCATTTTCAATAAAATTTACTTATTACAAAGGCTCTGTTTCTGAGTTTAGACCCTGTCAAGATTATTCAGTACTTCACCAAATAACCCTAATTAACTACCTAAAATGACACTTTCTCACATGCCCATGAAGAAATTATGATTTGATGAATCTGCTAATAATGCCTAGCCTAAAAATAATTGTGTCTAATAGGCTAAGTGGGTCCTCTTAGGAAATTGAAATTCTTGTGAGAGGAAGGGGTGTATTTAGTTTGGGAATAGATAAGTTTACTCTATAACTAAAAGTATAAATTTTATTGAAGCTGAAATAGCAATCAGACCCATAAAATGGCAAGTCTAAAGGAAGTAATCACAGACATTCAGAAGAAATACTCTATAGTTGATGTGTACGACGAGGCTGAATTTACACATAGTAAATTATTTTCCCTAGAAAAGACATGGTAGTCATACAATTATTAAAGCAGCATTGCAAGATGAATGATAAGGACATTCACACCCTATTCTGCAAAGTAGACAGAGACAACGTAATACTCCTAACAAATGACTTTATTTCTCAAAGGATGAAGCTATTACCAAGAAAGAATTACACGCACTTCTTGATTTAATTCTTCACAAGGAAGGTGACATCGTTGACATAACAGAAAACTACGAGGAATATTTGGACTCCATCCCCAGTCTAAAATCCCAAGCTTCAGGAGACTCTGAGACCGTCTGGCAGTCAGAGAACCCAGATCCATTCAAGAAATTTGAAGGTGACTTCGGTGGCTCAAATAGAGGAACCTTGTATATGAAAAAGGGACAGAAAATGACTATCTCTAAGGCCTCAAGGACTAAGAAGCTACCTTCCAATTTTATTAGGACTTTAACTCCTGAAATCATTGCCGATCTCAAGCATATTTATTCTCTTTGTGATAAGGACAGGAAATCAAAGATTACATTAGATGATGTGACTAACTGTAAGAAACTATACAAAAGTTTATAATTGCTAGTTGTGGCAGAATTTGGAAGCCAATTGATCTCTGCTAAAAATGAAATTATGACGATTTTTGAGTTTGTGAATGATGATGAGAATGATATTCCTTTTGAAACCTTCTCAAATTTAATGATGGAGCTTGAAAGGGTATAAAAAGAAAAAAGTGAATTAACCTAAAAGAGAATAATAAACGCAAATGTTACCAATAAGGCATTTGAGGCTCCTGATATGACACAATCTCAGGTTGTGAATGTAGAGATATTGAATAAGGTCAGGCTGAATATTGCAGATAATGACTCTGATGAAGAGGACCTTGAAGATGATAAGTATATTTCTTTATTTTAGAGGGAAAAAACGATAGAATTCATACACTTCCTTTCAAGGAAATGCAAAAACAGATCCAAATGATAATTGAAAGAGCTGATACTGGCCTTGATTTACTCAAGAGTAATTTCCATAATTGCTTGTCTAAGTGTTAGAAAAAGCAGGATCAAAGTACCTTCAAGATACCTTTGATGATATTATTTCCTTTGCAGCAGCCATAGAGCCAAAAGTAAGGGACCTTTTTCCATCTTAATTGCTAGGTTAAATTATTTGAGGAGAAATATAATGACCTCTTGGAGGAAAATAAAAGAATGCAGAACATTGGAGAACTTCTGAAGTCAAGACTCGCATTTTTAGAACTAGCTCTTCAACAAAAGTCATCTCAGGTTAGCTCATTGAAGAACAAGGCTGATGAATTACGTATTGGTCTATTGTATTATGAATAATTTGAAAAGTCAAACAAAACGAAGAATTGAGGAAATTAAAAAATGACTTGGAAAAGAGTCAGAAAATCGTCAACACGATTACACAGGACCCTTGGTTTACTAGCTCTCAGGTAACATTTATTTGTGAATAGTTTAACAAGTTTATAGGGAAAGGAGATACAATTTACCGACTTTGGACAATTTAATGACCCTCAATCCTCAAACAATACAGAAACTTCCAACACTTATACTGACAACTTCGGATTTGATAATTTTTCAGGCTTCCCTTATGTACTAGAGAATTGCATTGGATTAACTTTTCCTAGATGAATGTTCAATTTAAGACCAGTATCCAGCCCAATAATCAGGACAATTTCTTCAACAATAGGGATGGACCTAGATTCTCCCAAATGCCTGGAGACTTCGGAATGGACATTAGACCAAGCGTAATGAACCATTTTGATAAGATGGCTGGGCAAATGGGACAAGAACTTGATGAGAATAAAAGGTAATTGCAATCCTAAGATTTTAACTTAATAGTATTTTCGCAAGGGACTATCTGGGGCTGTATAATAGACCAGAAGTTCAGGAAATTCTATTGAAATATACTGAAGTTAGGGACCAGTTCTTCTATACGGATAGAGTCCATAGAATCACAATGGATGAGGTTCCCTTAGAGAGAATTCTTATGATAACGGGTGTGGCTCTCTACTTACTATCTCCTCTGGGCAACTTTAAAGTCATAAAGAGACTTCCACTTAAGCAAATATCAGGCATTACTATCAGCAGAAACAGACTTGGACTTTGCGCTATTCATAATAATGTGTATGAGTAGGAAGATATTTGGCTAATATGATAGAAAGGACTATCTGTTGGATGGACATAGAAGACTAAATATGGCCCTCTTCCTTCAGGAAGCTTACTTTAAGAAAGGCTATGGCACCCTCACAATAAATTATGAGCAAAGGTATAAATAACAGGCTTTTGCTTAAGATGATAGCTTCGTTGTGAAGCATAGAGCCACTATAGGAATCAAGGATATCAAAGATGATAAGAGTATTCTTAGTCCAGAGCTCCAATCCATTTATGGTGCGCCTCTAAAGGTAATTGAAATACAATGGTTAATGAATTAATAATAGTGTGGAGAGCTCTTTTTGAAAAATAAATCATTTGGATTCTTCAGCAATTGGAAGAAATATTTCTTTGTCCTCACAGAATCTGGATTGCTGTACTTTAAGAAATTTGGGAATCCCAAGCCTGTTGATTTTATCTCCCTAATTGGCTATCTAGTCATAGATAAAAAAGGAAAAGTACGATGATTATTTAGCTCTTTTATTGTGAAGGATTCTGAAGAAAAGCATAGATTTAAGATTACTCTTCCTCAAATGAAACAAGTGAAACATTCCATTACCCTTGCTTGTGACTCAGAGGAAGAAAAGGCCTTATGGTTGGACTGTATCAGAGAAGTTCAGGTAAATTATAAGGTTATTTTTTGTAAAAGATTAGGAAAAGGCTGCAAAGAAACAAAATAAGTAATATTTTGAGTTCTGTGTCTTAGGTTATTCTAATAAAGAACTCTATAGCTTATTTATTCTGTATTTTGTATTGGAGTTACAAATGGCCACTTGTACCTAATAGTCCTATTCTACTCAAAGAAACCGATTCGACAGAAAAAGGGAAACTATTTCGTTAATAAGTTCAGCTTTTACAGCTTAGCAGGCACTCTATGTAGATATTAGATTATGTAAAAAGCACAAAATTATAAATAATTATTTGTTAAGGCCATCGATTTTGACTTCCCACATAACAGGCCATTTCTTTCCGGTGAGGATCAGTCTAGAGTTTATTTCGGGGAAAGAGTTTAATTACTTTTTAGTTGAAGGATTGTAGGCAATTCCATTAAGAACATAGTCAGAAGCGATAGTTAATCCTTGCTTCTTAGCTTGCTCAACAGCCTTTTGTTGAAGCCCATCCATCTTCAAAATTCTATTCTCAGTCAAGAACTTTAGATATTAGAGTACCTTCCAACAGATCCAGTGTCAGGGTCAATAACAGCAATAATGTTATAGGTATAAATGTTGGCCAAAAGTTTTCCTTCGACCATTTCTAATTCGTTCAGGAGTCGAATGGGAAGTCCTTCTTGGTTAAAAGCCTAAATTTTGAGTCGATTCGAGGATCAAGTTACTTCCATAATTCTTATGATGTTGAGTTCGGGGTCCAAAACAAAGATTTTGTTGCTTCCTTCAGTGATGAACAATTCTTGTTCTCCGTTTTCGTTCTTTCTGGTAGTGAATCCCCATCCTTCTCTGATTTGACTAGGCAAAGTGAGGGTTCTCTTCAAGCTGAGATCTTCAGCATCATAGACAAAACTAAGAATTCACACAAAGAATTATGCTCTTTACACGGCTCCTTCTTGCCAGGTCAACTGATAGATTTCTCTCTTTCCGTCCTTACCGTCAACAAAGCCAGCGCCTTCGCCGAAATATTCTCTGCCTAATTTGGTTTGTTTGCCGACTTTAACAGTGTTTTCATCGGTAAGGGTGATATATTGGATGTTAGATTCTCCATAGAGACCTGAAGACTCAATAAGAGTGTTGTCATCAGCAAAGGCAAGACCTTGGCTAGATAATTAGAGAGATTATGTCCTAGTTACGTGTAGTATTGGGTTCCAGGTCTAGTGTATGTCTTCACAATCTCAAATTCTGTAGTAACAAGGGTCTTTTTACCAGTAGAGTTTGCCTTGATATGACCTTGCTCACGATGTCCTAAAGCATAGCTTGGAGATATTGCCAGAACAATAAAGGACACAGCAAATAGGACTGATGTCTTCATGACTTAAACTTAATGAAATAAATTATTTATTCAAAAAACACAAAACGGCTTAGAGCTCCCACATAGGAGGTCTATGAATATAAAATTCAGCATTCTAATGTCTTTGATTAACTCATTGGTAAATTTGATGTTATTCTCAACGATTTTGGAGACAGGCTAGCGTTTGTGAATTTTATTAGAAAATATTCAGTACGATAATACTTAGCAGCTTTTCAATGAATTTTGATTCAATGTCCATCATATGAACTATAAACAAACTCAATCTGTAATAGAGCCTCATTGGTCCTTTTGTTTGTAAATAAACTTTGGTTGGTATTGAGGATCAGCAAATACTTTCCTGATAATTTCTAAATTGTTCCTCAAGAAAGTTTTGCTTCCCTCTTCAGCATTAGAGAATTTTGTTAAACCATATTCGAACCAATCATCATTATTCAGGAAATCCTGCAAAAATAATCCATAGAGAATGGCTTGGGACGATTTAATTTGAGGTTCCGAAAGATGATTACCTTTATCAACCTTGGGGGTTTTTGTTTTTCTATTCTGAATCTTCTTCTTTGGCTCTAGCCCACAGAATTTCACGAAAAATTCATCTTTAGAGGAGACTTTCCTTTCATCGACTTCTCTACCTTCAATCTCTTTTGAGAAATGGTAGTAAGTATTTTTTCTAAGCTGATCTTCAGATTCCTCTAGCTCTGGATGGTTAGCTTTGTAGTCTCTGATAAAATCTTGAACTACAACTTCAAAAGATGAGTGCGTGATCAATCTTGAGAAAACAACAACTAACTCTCCTGGGTAATTCTTAGACATTGAGCTATAATACTCTTTCTTTTCCTGCTTCTTAATCTTGTTGATCTTGGAACTCTTTCTATCTAGTCCGGGAATAAGCGAATCTTTGGATGAAGATTCTGTATCTCTATGCATTTCCTACGAATAATTTACCAAAGAAAATTAGTATAAGGACTTGGCATAAAATTCGTCTTTGATTTGGAGTCCATTTCGAGATGGGTGATAAAGAGCATCCAAAAAAAGAACAACCTTTGAATGGTTGAAATTCAAGTTTTATTAATGATCTTTTCTTGGTGATACTCTGACTTATTTCATTCAGCAAGTCTAGAAGTAGCAAGAATTTTTATCAAAAACCCAATCTTGTAGAGTTATTTCCAAAGGAGGGGCCAAAAATGGTAGGTTTAGTCTGAATTGGAGTGTTCACTGGTGAAACGACAGTATTATGATGTTGGTGAGAAACTGTTAGTGGAGAAAGCTTGATTTTCCATCTTTGGAGCCCATGGAAGCCCATGATGGGACGCAGGGTAAGCTTGTTTAAGATTGTCAACTGGGAGTTTTAAATTTGCCGCTTGTTGTTCGAGATCTTCTATCTTTTGCTGAAAGTCGTAGCTAGGATTTACGGATTGATTTTGCTGGCCATTATCCTGAAAGCCCATTTGCTCCACAGGTTGTAGATATGAAGGAGTTCCATAAGAATAAGCCTCTTGGGGTACTTCTTGTGTGTGTACAGTCTCGTCAGAAGGTCTATTTTCCTTGATATGATCGAACATGTTCTCACCAACACTATCACTTTCATCAGATGTATTAAAAAGTCTGTTGTCAGCTTCTACCTCCATGAATTGTGAATTGTTATTATGGTTTGAGCCTAGTGGTTGTCCAGAGGAATCATTGGTAGACGCAAAGATGTCATCTTCGAACGAGTTTTCAGTAAGGAAGAATTTTTCTTCTTGACTCTTGTAGATCAATTTTAAGAAAGCAGGAGAAAAGCTCTCGTTATCAGATGAAGGATAGTCATTGCCAAAAACAGATGAGTTGTACATATTATTTTTTACAAAATTTATTATTGAGCAAATCCAAATCGAGTTCTAATACTTTTAAGTCAAACTTAACTCGAAGAGTCAAAATAATATCTGAAATTAATGTTTTGTCACTTCGAATCAGAATTGTTAATTAAATAAATAATCTGATCAGCCAAGATTAGGAACTACGTGATTATATGAATCCAAGATGCATAAGATATCTTAACGTAGTTTTTCTGAAAAAAATCCTTAAACTTTGTCTGATAATGCATTAGAACTTCCCAAGAGTAGTGATCCAATCGCATTAGATGAATGACTTTTTGAATACTCTCTTATGCACTGCAAGAACATTATTCTTCTTTAATCATCGACTCTGATAACATCCTTAGCTAATTTTTCAATCACTAGGACCAGAACTTCATTTTCCAAGATTCTTGTTTAACACCAATTTCTTCATAAGGTTCAGATTTAATAACTGTATTAGGCTTAAGTTTTACTCACTGAATTGACATGAATTGAGTGAATGTGAAAAAGAGAAGAACTTTGAAGAAAGAAGTTTTATGTATCCAGACCTAGTCTTAGACCCAAAACCTTTAGTGATATTTTTTATTAGTTAAGATAATTTTAGTTCAGATTAAGATTTCTTTTGCCAGAAACTGAACCAAGTTGTTAACTTCAAATTAATTTGACTTGAGTTCTGATCATAGTCATTCATTCAAAGATAGATTTCATAACATATTGGGAAGCAAGGATTACATAATCTACTCATTGGCCCAACAGTTAATATTTATATTCACAAAGTATTTGGTAAAGCTAGCCCAAAGCTGAAAGTAACCATTAAATTGTTAAATAGCAGAATCATCAAACCTAATTGTTTACGAATAAAAAATATGCTTAAACGAGACGAACTTCAAGAGAGCTATATAAGTATAGTCAGGAACTCATTGGTGTACGCTTATTCAGTATTTCACCAGGATCTTAAGCATCTCGGCTCTCTTGAGTTGAAACTCAACTCTTCCTTCTTTATTTCAGCAACTTGTCTATCCACCCTTTTTCATTCACTATGCTTTCTATGTATCAGGACCTACTCACTTGAAATGTATGCAGCTATGATCTTTTCACATATAGTCCTCTTTGCTTCATACTTGCTCCTCAGGAAAAAGAACAAGAAAGTCCCATCTTACATAATCCTCGGAATTGCTGTTTTTTCTCCAATCCTAGGAGTCTTTGCCCATAGCTTTATGCATTATTCAATTGTCTCCATATTTGGGTCAATCTTTATCAGCCTAATCTTCCAAAATACATCCCTCATGATCATCATAGGAATTATCCACCTCGGGATCTACAACTTCACCTTACGCCCTCGCTTCATTGCTTTCATCCAGACGGCGACTAGTCTTGATGAGTTAGCTACAAATCTCGACCAACAAAACTGGGCAATCAATATTGTAACATTTTTATGTCTCTTCTGCAGTGCAATATACCACGAAGGCCTCAAGAATGCCAGAGAAAGACAGTCCAAGACCCGAGAGGAGCTCGAAGAAACCAACAAGAAGCTGCAAAGGACCATCAAACAACAGGAAAGACTGATCCTAAGTTTTTCCCATGAACTCACCAACCCTCTTCACACTATTTCTGGCAACCTCAAAGAGATGCAGAGCAAGATCCAATCCACCCAGATAATGCCATTGATCATCTCCACTCAGAGCTGCATTGATTTCCTTCTGTGCTTAATTAGTAATATCTTAGATTCCTCAAAAATTGAGCAGGACGCTATTGATGTTGCTCCTGTAGAAACAGACCCATTTTCATTTTTTTTCAGACTCTGGGAATCTTGTGAGAATCTAATTTCCCTCAAAGGACTCAGAGGTAAGCTCGAATTCACTGGATTTGTCCCGGTGGACCTGGAATTCGACCAGCACAGAATTTCTCAAATTGTGTTCAATCTTGTTTCAAACGCTATAAAATTCACCGAAAAGGGCGAAATCAAAGTCCTAGTATCCTCCTACCCTGACCTAAACGAAGACGATAGCATCCTGCTTCCTTTGAGAAGCACTACTCAGACTATGGAGGTGGCAATTCCTGACGAAACCGAAGACCAAAAAGACTTTGGCATTAGTGAAAGACTCCTTAGAATAGAGGTCACTGACACTGGCTGCGGTATCGCACCAGAAAAGATCCAAGACATATTTAATAGACCCTTAAAATCTCTGGAAGAAGAAAATAATGGCAGACTCCAACTTGGTCTTAGCCTCTGGGTCACTAAAAAGATCTTGGATAAGATGGGAGGGAAGATCAATATTGTGAGTGAGCCGGGAAAAGGAACATCGGTAATCTTTACAGTTCCCTGTAAGGTGCCTAATCCTTGCCGGTCATTTTCCAAGCAGTCAATACCTTATACTAAGACTGTTAAGCTGAGGGCTATGGTGGTTGAAGATGGGCCTTTGAATGCCCAGATTAATAAGACTTACTTGAAAAAATGCGGTGCTAGTGTGGTTCACATAGCCTCAAATGGAAAGGAGGCTGTGGAGTTCTTTGAAAAGGAAATAAATGCAGGAAGAAGAATTGACTTAATTCTTATGGATATTGAGATGCCGCATATGGATGGAAAACAAGCCACAAGGCTTATTAGGAAAATGGAATTGGATAAATCTATAAAACCTTGTGAGATTGTATTTATCAGTGGAAATTGCCTAGAGAGAGAAATAAACGAGTGCCTGGATAAGTTTGGAGAAATCAGAGGAAACTATTTCCTCAAGAAGCCTGTGAAATTGGAAGACTTTATCCAAGTGTATAAAACAATAGAAAATAGATTTTATTTGACTACAAAAAGTAATAGCCTATAATTGATTTTTTTTTTTTAGTTACTCTTTTGAGCCCTTGATTGCACTTACCTCTCATGTATCAATTTATTGATAAATCGTTTTATTTCTTATAAATTTCCAACACAAAACAAACAATATTAATAATATTCCTTAATTTTGTTTATATCTATATTAATTCACTATGGTTGATATGAGTTATTACATGACAAAGAGATTTCAACAGAAATACAAAATTATTTCAGAATGTTTATATCTCAAGCTTACTTCTATCTTGCAAAATTTAAATAGCTAGTTGAGAAAATTGTTATGAGGCCCCTTAATTCGAGTCAATAGAGATATTCAAAAGAATCTACATTCAAGAACTTTACAAAGAAGAAACATATTGACATTATTGAGCTTTTGATACATCAGTATTCTCGTTACTTTGTCTGTGAAAAACTTCACGCTTTATTTTTTCTACTTCTGTAGCATAGCTAGCAATCAGATTTTGATATCCCTGTTGACTTTCCAAATGGGTCTTCTCTTGTGCCTCAACCAACTTCTTAAAGTTGGTCACATTGTCATCAATCTGACTAGAGATATTCTTAAATTCCTCAATAATTTTTTCGAGATTTTTATTCTTTTCAGTAACCTTGTCCAATTCATCTTTGAGTTGCTCTATACCAGTCTTTAGCTCTTCAATATCAGCTTTCATTTTCTTCTTGTCCTCCATGCTCTTCAAAACCTCAGAAACAGCAATGGAGAGTAGGACTCCATATACAATCACCACTTCCAGAATGAAATTAGAAGCCATTTCAAAGGCTTCATCATCAGGTAAGTTACCGATCTGCTGACCTGGAAGGGGCTTTACTCCAAGGAATCTACGATTTATTGCGACTTCAACACGATGGAGCCAGTTTCCAAGTGCTATAAAGTGACCTCTGGCAAAGCCTCCTCTTTGATAGAATGCTTTCTTGAGAAGACTAACAGCTGGCTTGGTGAAAGTCTTTGCCAGGATGGTAAGAAGCTTGACAACAGGAATCATTTTGTGATAAATTTAATTTTATATTTGAAGCAGATCTGAATAGATACGATTATCTAAAATAAAACGACCTGTTGTTAGTCCTTCGTATTTCCTTTATCCTTACAGAATATTGTCTCTAGACTTGATGGAGCATCTTTGTATAGATATTTTCTTACTATTCAGGTCTCAAGTGTGAGATGAAAACTATTTTTTCTTGAATCTTGGTAGTAGAAAATATTTTGATATTTTGTACTAACTGATTCTTTATGAACAATAGATCTCCTTTCTTACAAACTAAGATATGCAGAATTTGGAATTAATTCACGAAATTCCATCAGCACATGATGGTAAGATACACTTAATTTCAACAATCTATTAGACACTATCTGTGCCATTACGTTCACTGGTGACATGGGGTCCCTAATATCCGCATCAGATGATAAAACAATAAAGATTTGGAATTACAAAGCATCATCATTAGAGAAAACAATTGAAAATGCCCATGCAAGTACATATTCTGTGTTGGTCATAGTGTGTTAGGTAGCATAACCACTCTTGCAGTCTCTCAGGATAGCAAGATGGTCATCTCAGGATCAATAGACAGATCCATAAAATGCTGGAATTTGAAAGAAGGAACGTTAATTCATAGCTTTGATCAGGCTCATTCTGGTACATTTCTAAGCTAATCGTGACACCTTAAGGCTTTGTCCAGCAGCTTGTGATATCCACTGATGATAGAATATTAATTTCTTGCTCAAGTGACTGCTCTATAAAATTTTGGGATCTTGTTAATAAAGAAAAGATTGCAACAATAGATGAAGCCCATTCAAGTACTGGCTTTAAAACTTCAATCATAGTTTAGCTGGAATAAAAAGTTTAGCCCTATCTACGACGAATAAATACTTTGCGTCAGGTGGACAAGACGGAACTATAAAAATTTGGAATACCGCTAATAGGAAAGCAGTTTTGGAATTTGAAAATGCTCATTCAAGTATTTGGATTCTAGTGTATCTAAATGGAAGGCAGAGTAGAGTCTTTGGTTTTCACACATGATGAAAAATTTCTCATTTCTGGATCAAGAGATTTGTCAATAAAAGTTTGGAATCTCTCCGAGAAAAGATGTGTGCATAGTTTTGAGCTTGCTCATAACAGTAAATATTACTTTCTGCTAGCTTACTTTAGACAATAATATATCTTTTGCAGTTTCGAAAAATGATAGATTCTTGATCAGCGGAGCCAGCGACTTGGATATAAAAATTTGGGACTTGAAGAAAAAAGAAATCAAATATACTATCCCCAAGGCTCATCTGAGTAAGAGTTGGGCAATTCTATTGTATTATCTTAGGTGATATTACTTGTTTGAGTCTTGGAAGGGATGAATCTTATTTGGCTTCTGGATCTAAAGATAGAAGCATAAGAATTTGGGACATTTCAGCTCATTTGCAGGTCGACCCTGGTGAAGCTCAGCAAGAAATCTACATTAAAAAATACGAAGAAACTATAAAAGCAATTCAAAAGGAAAAGAACTTCTGGAAGCAGGAATGCTTCCGATGGCAAGAAAAATACAAAAAGCTGGAAGAAGACTATATTCAGTTGAAGAATACTATTGAGATGATCCCTCCAATAATAAAGCCAGAAAATTTCTCCTTTTCAATTATTCGGCTACCTGATTTTTCTTCTAGCCTATTTCATTCGGCTTGCTATGCTCTGGAGCCCTCCTTCAGGGACATCATCATGGACAATGAAGCTCTCAGCAAGAATATAGGTCTATCAATTAGAAAATTAATTTCAAGTGAGTTGTTGAGATCCAGCCTGGAGAATAAAGCAGATTTAATAAATTATATAGAAAAGATTGAAGACTTGAGTTTTAAAGGATCGGTAGAGGACCTTGAGGTCCTTAGTAAGATTCATAAGACAGAATTTTGCATCCTGGATGTTCAAAAATCAAACCCTAAGCCAATGTTTATACCCATGAACGAGAAATATAATAGGAGGGTGTACCTTTACTACTATCCAAAGTACGAGAAATATGATATTGTTACTGCACGCGTTCAAGAAAAGAATCAAAAGGAGACAGAGTTTACAATTTTTAATTCTAAGGATGAAGTTATACACTACCAGATTTTAAATTTGTGGGAAAAGCTCCAAAGTCTAAACCAGTCACAATCTAGCTAACCAGAATGCTCAAATTGTTTATCCTCTTCATCTCATGATTCTTTTATTCTCCTTTTAATTTTGGACATATTATTCAGCAAAATTCATATTACCATAACCCAAAAAATTATGAGTTTTAGAATTCACTACAAAGAATCTTTCCTGAGCAAAAATTGTTTAAATTAGAAGGCCAAATCGACTTTTGGAGTACGAATCGCACAACAAACGTAAGTTTAATTTTGGACTTTATTAAAAACTAGAAAAAATGACTGTCAAAAATCATATACTCTTAGGATCGGAGTCAGACTTAGACACAGTAGATGGTCGATAACTGTTATTTTCAGGGATGTAATTCTCAATAATGAAATCATTAAATCGGGCCTGAATAAATTTTAATGATATGCCTAAGTGGCACTCTACAGAAAGATTATCAAATCTGAGACTTATTTGAGTTATCTTTTCAACAAAATTCATTTTGAGACTTGAGATATGCAGGAAATCTATTAAATAGGTATTATCATGTCAAAATATCCTTTTGCAGGGCTCAAGTCAAATAAAAAAATTTTATCGAGCTTAAATCATAGTGTAACATACTAATTCTAAACATTTGGGCTGTTTGTTTAAGAATTTTCCTTTAAAAGAGCTTTGCCTCATAATTAGGCGTGAAAATTGTCTCTTTGCACAGATATTTAGGTATATACACTATTTGAAGAAGATTATAACTCATTTCCAGGCAATGAACAAAATCAACTTTAGGTATATTCTCTGAGTTCAATAGTTAGATACTGAGCTCGCAGTCGGGACTGAGTCCTGGAGGTTACTTGTATGAGAAGAGATCCACATTATATCTTAAAATTTACATCCCTGCAACAGCCATGATTTATTTTTTTCCCATTCAAGCAATACTAGTAGTCTAGTAAATATTCCTCAAAGTAACTGATGATTTTGGCTAGTGGAAATTTTTTGAGGGCTTAATAGTTCTCTAAAATAGTGTCAAAATCCGAAGTCTAGCTGAGAATTATAATTATTATGATTAGTAAACCCAGAGCTTGAATGCATTATTTTACTGTAAATGATGTTAATGGGCTTCAATTAGTCTAGATATATTTATTTGAAACATGAAAATCTTAATGACATCTTAGAATTTTTAATTGTTAATAAATCAACATGAAGAAATTGCTACGCAAATTTGAATCCCACTCCATAGAGAAGATCGACTTCCTACACAGCTTCGATGAGGCTCACAAGCGTACTTTATATTAGCATTTCAATTCACCTTCAATAGACTCTATTAGAAGAATCGCAGTAGATTATGAAAACAAATACATTGTCTCTGCCTCATCTGGAGGATCTATTAAGATATGGCGCCTGCAGGATAGAAGACTTGTTGACAATATCTCAGATGCCCATGAGGGTATTTGTATATCAGTTCTCCCTCTGACCCAATAGGAGAAATCTTTGGATTGGCGATTACACATGATAACCGGTTCTTTGTTTCGGCTGGAAAAGACCAATGCATCAAGATCTGGGATATTACCTCAAGAAATTGCATCGATTACATCCAAAACGCTCATGCAGGTATAGTTTATAATATTTGTCTTAGATTAGGACCCATCACCTCACTTACCATAACACCTGACGACAAATTCATTGTTTCTGGGTCTACAGACCAATCCATAAGAATTTTTAACTTTTCAACTAAGCACTGTGTTCATCGGTTCCCAGCAACACATGAAGGTAAAATTAAACCTAATTCTATAAAGGATATAGAAGCCGTTACTGTACTTGTAATGACTCCTGATGGAAGATACTTAATCTCCTCCTCCACTGATAGAAGTATTAATGTATACGACTTCCAGGGAAGAAAATTAGTCAAGCAAATAAAAGACGCACATTCAGGTTTAAATTTTCTCATATAGTTTTTCATGGCATAGATTGCGTCACTAGCCTAGATACAACGATAGACAACAAATATTTGATATCCGCAGGCTTGGACGGGAATATCAAAATGTGGGAACTTGAAGAGTTCAAGCCAATTTTAGTGTATTCAATCCCAGGAAAAAGTAAAGCAAAATGAATAATTCTAATCAATCACTAGCTCCCTTGGTCTCAATTTCTATGAGCCTGGACAGTCAACATCTTATAGTGGCGTCCCAGGACCGAACAATAAGAATTGTGGATATAAAGAATAAGGATATTGTTACAACAATTGAAAATGCCCATCAAGGTATTCCTATCTCAAAGGAAAATAATTTTCTAGATGCTATTACACATATACAAATTTCCTCAGACAATCGTTATGTCATATCTGGATCAGCCGACAAAGCCATAAAAATTTGGGATTCTTCTCTTTACCTCGACCCGATAAATGCATACCCTACTTACAGATCCAACTCCGAGAATGGAGCAAATTTAGCAAAGGTTATCGAAGGCATCAACTCCAAGGAATCCCAGCTTGTGGAGGAGAATAAAAAGCTTCTCTTTGAGCTGGAAATCTTAAAGAAGAAATACAATGAACTGAAAAATTCAATGTCACAAAACCACGAAGTAAAAACTGCAGATCAAAATTCCATACTTACTAACGACTTCTTCTTAAAAACCGAGTCTCTGCCTAAGAACATGCCCTCCCTATTCTTATCTGTAGCCTTCCTTATGAACGAGATCAGTTCTAAGTCACTCAAAGACCTTGCCCTAGTGTCCAAGACCATCCTCTATGTGAAAAAATATGCTTCAGCCTCGATTCTGAAATATAGTGGTAGCTTCCGGCAAGAAGAGCTCAAGAATAAGACCCCTGAGGAATACATAAAAACTCTAGAGGAAGAATCTTACTTAGGGAATGTTGTAGATCTAAAGGCCTTGTCCCACCACTATAAAGTTTCAATTACTGTTATTAGACCAACAGCTAAAGAAGGAATAAAGGCAGAAAGTATCAATGAGAAGGAATATAATAAGGCTATCTTCTTACTAAATGATACTAAGAAGTCTCCAAATTCGTATGAGCCTATTGTCGGAAGCAACGAGAGTGAAGAGGAGATAAAGGTCTTCAGCCAGGAGATATATGGAGAGATAAAGAAGGAAGTGATCAGCCTGGTTGAAGGACTGTCTTCAATATAAGCTTTTCAGTTTCTAGTTTATTCTCTTGAGCATAAAATATCATTCATGTAAACAAGAAACTCATTTATGTTTTCAATTGAGTTGTGGTGTTTATGGACTTTCTTATTGTGATATAGATACCCTATACATTCAAACATAAAATAGTACAAAAAGAGACATTTACTTCTTCTTTCTCTTATCAGGAATTCCACCAAGGTTAATAAAGCTCCAGCCCATATCAATCAAAGCTTGCTTAGGATCACGGTAGTTAATTCCCAACTCTTTGATGCTCTTACTGTTATCAACTCTCATTTCTTTTCCTAACACATTCACAATACTTTTAATTTTCTTGTCAAAGTTAGCGGCAAATTTGATAAGACATCTATTGAACACAGTCTTTGGGATCTTATATCCATGCTTCTCGAATTCCTCTCTCAGAACATTGGCAATATCAATAAACCAATAGGTTCCACCAACAAGAAGATATCTTTGTCCATTAGAAGTAGGACTCTCCATCGCCTTGATATGAGCCAAAGCGACATCTCTGACATCAACAAGTCCAAAAGCAAGCTTAGGAAGTCCAGGAACTCTATTTAGCATCAAATCAGTAACAATTTCTTCACTTGCCCCTCCCATCATGGCGAATACAGGTCCAACCATAAGACCAGGACAAATGGTTGCAATCTCAATTTTTCCAACGTGCTTTCTCCAGAAATCCCAGGCGGCCCTCTCTGCTCTGACCTTACTCTTTTCGTAAGAGCCACAGGCCGATTCAATAGACCAGTCATCCTCATTTACCATCTTCTTGTCCCAATTACCGTACCAGACTGAGGCAACACTGGAAGTGATGACAACCTTCTTGACTCCATTTTTCAAGGCGGCTTCAAGGACATTCAGGGTACCTTCAACAGCTGGCTTGATGAGAAGATCCTCTCTTGGGTTTCCCATAATAAAGGGAGAGGCAACGTGCAAGACGTACTCAACGCCTTTGGTGGCTTCCACCCAGGTTTCTGGAAGCAAAAGGTCTGCCTCCACTAACTCAAGGTTATCCTTCTTTTCAGGAACTAATTTGTAGAGGAAATCAACTTTCTTGGGATTTTTCAGGGAACGAACTGTGCCCCTGACTCGATAACCAGCTTCTAGGAGTTGCTTGACACAGTGGGAAGCGACGTAGCCTGAGGCGCCGGTAACAAGGATTGGGGCTGACTGAACTGTTGATTCCATTTGTTATTTCAGATATACAATAATTTTTATTTGATATAATATATCAAGGATATTTGAATAATAAAATATCTATATTATTGGTCGTGGTGTTGTACAATCCATGTGCTCTCTCTTTCATTCACACAGAGGTTAATCATAGTCCTGGTAAAAAGGGAAAATTCATGAGTGAAAATGATGATAAATAGGGAAAAGATCTTGCGAGTTTTCGGGACAAAGATTACATGATACCGAGGATAGTGGGAAAATCAAATCAAATAAATCTATTATTCTATCTATCTATCTATCTCACAAACAATTTAAAAAGAATTCTTATGTTGACTAGCCAAATATCCAGCTAGAATGATACCTGGAATGAACAAAACCAATTCAACTTGGAATCCTCTATAGAAGCCCATGAGACCTTCAGCTTCAAAGGTTGATTTCACACAGCCCATAAAATCTGTAAAATTGGCCCTGCCATTACTAGTCTGCATAATCATTTTATTTCTAATAGTCTCCAAAGGGTACAACAGGGCCTTCACAGCTACGGCCAGGGTTCTCATCTTAATCTGGGATGCAGCAGGGTCTTTAGCTTGAGGATTTCTGAGCAGCTTGGCTCCAGTAAAGAAGATAGGTTGGAATAACATGACTCCCAATAGCCCTGGGACAAGTCCCTTATAAAATCCCTTTATTCCCTCTGCTTTATACATCTGCACAAGACAGTCATTCATACCCAAGAATCTTCTAGTATGTTCTGGACCATAATCACAGTTAAGTCTAACATTAGCGAACTGGAGTGGGTATAGAATACTATATGAGGCAGCTCCAAAAGCAAGGAGAGGAAGCTGTTCCAAATGAAATTCCTTGAAGTCTTCTTTGTTCATGGTCTGGTATAAGTACACTCCCATGAAGTGGAAATACCTTTGGAAAACAGTGTGCAGCAAGCCAGGGAAGAAGCCCCTCCAGTAAGACATGATACCTTCTTCTCTTGGAATTCTCAAAAAAGCATCCAAAGCGCCTAGAACAGGTGACTGTTCGACAAATGCAGGATTAATTGTTCTTGTCTGGAGGAGATGCTTAATTCTGAAGAAGGGGTGGTTCACAAATGCAGTGAAGAGTGCACTTCCCATGCTAGCCCCCACTAGACTTGCGTTATTTGGACGAGGATTGGGTTGAGCCATTTGAGCCTTGAATAAATTTATTCGAATATTAGATATGAAATCTGATATCCAACTCTTCAAAAACCCTATTTTTTTCTCTCAGAACTCACACCCACTATATTTCCAAACCTTCTTTTTCATCATTTATAATTAACCTTGTCAACACTTTCTCTATGAATTGTGATGATCCGTTTAGATTAGAATCGCGATAAATTTTATTGAATAATCTACTATGGATCAATCTCAATACGAGCAGCTCGTCGGACATCTAGGCAACCCTAACATCGTCGTCAAGGCAGAGGCCCTTAACATCGCCCTCCAGCTCACTGGAACTGAGGAATCCCGCTTGGCAATGCGTAAGGCTGGCTTGACCAGACAAGTTTTGAGATGTATCACAGACAAGGTAACACACGAAGATCTTTTCTTAATCTCAAATAGCTTTTAGCTGAAAGAGCAGTCTCCATTCTCATTAATCTCGCCCAAGAAGTTGATTTTGCTGATGAAGTTATCCAATTGAACGGTATCCAGAGAGTCATCGATAGTGTCAAGGACTATCTTATCGAGTTATCCAAGATCACCACAGGTTCTCTATATAGACAACTTTGTAATGAGCATAGGAAAAACTAAGGCCAAGCAAGAGGAAAATAAGTCTGAAGAGACAAAGACTAACGAGATCGACGATGAAGATAGATACCTCACTATCATTCAGCTCGAATTCTTGTTCCTTTCAAACTTGAGCAGAAGTGACGAAGTCAAAAAGCAGCTCCTTGAGCTCCATAGAGAACCTGACTTCCAAGGACTCAACTTCCAATTCATGTTAACCTGGTTCAACCATCCAAAGATTTCCTTCACCCTCCACTTCTTTGGAAACATCCTGGCTAATCTCTCTTCTAGCAAGGAAATGAGAGAATTTATCTTGCAGCCTAAATTCAAGCTTCTGGAGAATATTACCCTCAGTATTTTGAGTGTGGATAACAACAGAAGACTCGGATGTCTCAAGACCATTAGAAACTGTTTCTTCGAATATGAAAATGAAAAAACTCTTGAATATCTCTTGACCCCTCAGGTATTATTCTAGGACCTTGTATCATTTCCCTTAGATTAATGTCTTGAATAATCTTTTGAGATGCTTGTTGTTCAATATTATCAGAGGTCTTGCCACAAATTTCGATTGGGAAAAGGACCTTCAACAGTCCATTGAGAAGGCACTTCAAAACGGACTTAAGCTTGAAGACGAGTAACTTATAATTTCTGTTGAATAATTTTAAAGGGACTGTATTGCTACTATGGAGCAGGTTTTGGAGGAGGTTGAGCTGATTGTGGACAGTCTTTTAGTTGTTACAAATGTCGACCCCGAGAAGACAAAATTCGAGCTTGACAAAGACTTGTTGAAGTTCTGTCTTGATAAGCTTAGAATTTTTGTTAAGTCTGAGAGCCTTAGGGATAGAATGGATGTTATCTCTGTTTGTATATTGAAGGAGAATCCTCTGTAAGAAAGTGCATACAGTATTTTGAGCTATACAAATATGTATCTATGGCTGTGCTGTAACATTAAAGGCAATTCTTTAAAAATGTCGCACGGGTTTTATTATACCCAAAAAGAGAGTATTAAATAGTCTGAAACAGTTCAAGAGCCTGGATTATCATAAACTCACTATACAGAGATTTTATGAATTAGCTACTGAATTACTATGCACAAAATATCAACGCAAAGGTTCCACTAACTCATTTTTTATATTCGCAGCTTATTTCTTCTCAACCTCAATCTGTTCTGGGCCGTTAACTTGAATATTTTCCTCTAACTTCTTCATATTTTCTCCAACATTCTCCAACAGCTCTTCACACAAGTTCCTAACGTCTTCATTATCATCACCCAAACCATTCAAGAGCATCTGCACAAGCTCAGATTCATATTCCTTCAGCAAACTAGGAGAAAATCCATTCAACAGTCTAGCAATAACCTGATAGCTAGCTTTTCTGACATCGCTAGTCTTATCGTTAATAGCGTTCTTGAACCTGAAAATGAGCTCTCTGAGGTGCTTTCCTGCTTCTCTGGTGAGCAAGAGCTCTCCAATAGACTATGCAATTATTTCGACACAATATTTAGAGTACTTCTATTGTGGGCTTTCTGACCTTGGACTGTTGGTGAGTTAAGTTCTCAGACAGAGATTTGAAGATGCTAGAGGAATGTTCGCCTATGGTATCTTTTAGACCATGGGAAAGGTCGACAATTAGGGAGCAGGCTTCCTAAAAAGTAAATTGGGAAATATTTCTGATACTTTTTTAGCTTCAGGATATTCGTCTAGAAGAGCCTTAGATAGCATGAAGCTAAACTCTGCGAGATTCCAGGAAAAGGCTTTTGTATACCCAAGTCCAAAGATCTTGCGGAAGAGCTTAAGAATATTCAGTCTTATTTCTTCGCCTTTCTATTTGCTATTCTTGATTCATGAAAATCCTTACTTTCTTCGGGGTAAGGCTTAGTGTTCAGCCTGGTAGTTAGTGCTCTGACTATGGAGCTGACAATATCGTCTTCTATGGGATTTACTCGTTCGAAAAACCTGAAAAATCAATGATGTTCTAGTTAGAATCTACTTTTGTATGATTTGTAAGGCGAGGTCCCTGTGCTTCCCCACTTTATCAGTAGTTACTAAGAGTATATTCTTCAATAATCCTTTTTCAAAGACGCTCTGGATGTCTGCTTGTGAGTTCTCAGGCTTAAACAGACCATCTTTTATATTATTGAGTCCTTTTAGCCTTAAATTTCTATCCTAAAAGATGAGACTGATAGGGGTCGGGGTACTTCTTCGGTGAGACAGTTGATATCTCTTTGAAGATGCTTCTGTAAGTCGGTATGTTCAGTGTCCATGAGACGATTAAATCAGATTCGAAATGAATAGCAAGTTAAGATTTAAATTCATTTCAATAAAGTCGTCGCTTTTCTAGCAGTTTTTAAATTAGTCGAGAAATTACCCCACCTCATGAACGTTAACTTCGATTTCAATTCAATATCTCCCTTCGGAGGGCTTTTCATACCCAGTATTCTTACAGTCCCTTTTGCTTAAACTTTTAGGAACACTACGAGCTTCATCTATTGATGAACTCCTCAATAAGCCTGACCTTAAGTTCGAAGACCTCCTGGATGATGAGGACTTCTCCTTCGAACTCAAGAACTGCAACCCTAAGCTAATGGATTAGTAAGAAATTCCTACCTGGATTTCTAAACCTTAGTTTCACGAAAAACAGAGAAAATATCAAAAAGCTCATAGACTACATCATTAGAATGCCTCTGGACGATAGTGACCCCAAGAGAGCACACAAGTAAACCCAAATGAAATTGAAATAAAATAACAGGTACCCTTTCCTTGCCGCAGAAATCTTCGAAGCAGATATTGCTCCTATTATGAATACATTTTTCACAAAACCCACTCCTGAAGAACAGCAGAAAAAGGAACCCGCCAAGTCCGAAGAGAACAAAGACAACAAGACTGCAACAGAAGATTTCGAGGTCATTGAAGTGCAACAAAACCTGACAGAAGAGAATAATCTTCAAAAAGAATTCGAATTAATAACGGGAAGCACTAAGACAAGCCCTGTTTTGAAACCCATCAACCCTGAGCCAAAAAGCCTTCTAGAATACACTTTTTCATTTATTGATACTGATGAGGAACTAAATCCTGTCCTTAGTGGTTATTTCTTCAAATTAGTCGTTACCCTTTTCAAGAGGAACCCACCCGCAGTAAGAACAATAGAGAATAAAATTCTGAATTCCTAGATGATCGAATTTGTCTATGAAAATTCTAAATACATGATTCAAATGGCCAGACATATTGGAGATCGATCTACTTGCGAACTTCTCCCCCTATTCTTATGTTACGAGAGCCATCACTACGAGAACAAGAACCCGAAGTATCTGGAAGTCAAACTGAAAGTTGTTGACGAAATTCTCAATATTATCAGCAAGGCTGCTCACGACTTTGAAGTATAATTTTCCTAACGGCTTCTAATTATGCTAGCTTATGGGCAATGCTGCCTCTATTATTAGTGAAATCATCCTTAAGAATGAAGTCATAATAGACGGAAAGGAAATGATGAACAGGGTCATTTCTGAACAGACTGTTGCAAAATTATTTGAAATAATAGAAGGAGGAGTAATTATCTTTTAAGTCTACTTAACAACCTAGGATAACCTAATCATATACAATGCCTGCAACATGCTATATTCCATCATCTGCGTTTATATTCCCTTTGGATATACCCCAGATCCCCTTGGAATAGAAGAACCTACCTATGATGAAGAAAAATTAAAACTTGATCCTATTATCAAACACACTCTGAAAGGACTGGAGATCTTCGCAGAAATTTTGAGAAAAGATTCTGAGGAGGAAGATGTCAAGACTAGTTATGGTGCTACTGTTAAGCCCCTTGGTTCTGGAAGACTCAGAATCCTTGATGTTATTGACAGAGTTATGAGGATTAGATCTCCCATGATTTACAAGAAAATCCTTGAGCTTGATCTCCTTAAGATCGCCACCGTAATATTATCT